>Ga0155467_112_pt1 | contig 156719 bp, 160 predicted proteins | sample RifCSPhighO2_12_FD_107125 | JGI IMG/M metagenome (GOLD analysis project Ga0155467, IMG submission 107125) | Chlamydiae bacterium RIFCSPHIGHO2_12_FULL_44_59
GACTTGTGGTTCATGACAACTGTAGATCTTGTTTTTGTCTTCCCGATTTTGCAGAAGCAGTTTAGCGCCGATTATCATGTCGCGCAGTAAGGGTTGCGGGTAGTTTCCCAGTGAAATGTCAGATCTTTTGTCAGGATTTGCATGAAAAAAATTTCTATATGCCAAATTTTCGCCAACACCGATATGGCAACAGTTGTTAAAATTTTTAAGGGTTGTATGGTTTTTGCAATGCAGATATAATCTTTGCCGGAAAACCTAAAAATCTGGAGCACCCCAATGGGTCTTTTTTTGAATACAAAGATAGAGGGATCTGGTGCTTTAGCCTGGATTGGCGATAAAGGCTTGGCTCCTTTTCGCTACCTATTCAATGGACGGACGGTTCGCATTGAACCAAGAGATGGATCTCCAGAACTTGAAATTCACCACGTTGCGTCTTTTCACAAAAACGGAGATTGGAATCGATCCAATACCAAGAGGGATCTGCGCTCATCTTCGACAGGCGAAATTCAAGCTCTTGTGTCAGTAGTACTTCTCATTCCTGGGCTTGTTTTATCAGTTTTCAAACTCTTAGCTTATTTCTTCACTGATGTGAGAGAGCGCCATAGCCTAGCAAAAGAACATTTTACTCCTGTCAATAGAGAAATAGGCAGCGCTGCTAATCCAATTACAACCATCGAAGCATTGCGAGAAGCGCTTACTGCCGAAAGAAACAAACCTAAGCATCAACCTACAAATGCCTTAATTATCCATGGCGACGGCAATCTTGCAATTAATGAAGATCCAGGGATTCTAGGCCTGAACCCGATGAAATTAATATTGGAAGGGGCTCGAATTGTTCATAAACCTTCAGCTGCAGTCCGTCTGGATGATGCAATGTGGAGAACTGGCAAATGGCAAGTCGCAGCCGTTCGAGTAGTAACATCGGCAAATGTTGACGCCTCGGCGGTTAATGATCATGGAGTTTCTTCTACAGAAGAAGCGCTGGCAGTGACGGCTCCTCGCAGAGATTGGACCTCTTGCAAGCGATATCATATGATCTTTAGCATTGCTAGCCCCCAACAAGTAGCCGCAGCAATTTAATCAAGAGGGCCTTTTGGTCCTCTCTTTCTTCTTCGTGTTTCACTGGTCTCTTAGAGCTTAGTCTAATACCATTTACGAGAAATAAATTCATAAATTAGGGCCGTATAACATGTCATCTTTGAACGATCCTTTCTTGCTCATGTTTAAAAACATGAGCTGCAAAACGACCATTCAAATCTGCCACGTTACCCAGCCCTAATTTATGAATTTATTTCTCGCAAATGGTATAAGCTCGAGTTTGCTTTCTTGATGCTGCCAAAACTGACATCCAAATTTTCATAGCTATTCACATACTCCATCCGTATAATCCTGACATTTTTCTGACAGAAGAAGTGCAAAGAGGAGGGATACGAACTGTAAGTGATTGAAAGAAAAGATGCCTGCAACAGGAGTCTAACCTGCGACCTTCGCATTTGAAGGCGTCGCGATCCAGTGTACTAGAATGGACATTGAAAATCGCCTATTTTTTCTCCCCCTGTATGAAAAAAGAAAATGTGGGCTTGCTACTCAAAAAAAGCTAACAAAGATGATAAGCGATTCATACGATTTTGTAGTTGTTGACTCCTCATTTTGCTGTAGTCTTGAACAAAGCAATTCCATTTATGCATGCGAGGTCCCCAGCTCAGAATATTCTCGCTTGTTTCAGGGTTCTTTGTTATTTGATTAAGAATCAAGATCCCACTTTGCTTATGGAAGTGTCTTCGTCCGTAAGGCCGGGTCACCCACGAGTATACCCTCTTGAAAGCTTTCTGATGCGTCAGTGCACCCTCGACAAGGCTATCCTCAGGTTCAGGAATCCATGCAAAATCCCCCGGCTCTGGCAAGCACTGTCCTTTTGCAAGGGAAGTCCAGTACTGGAGCTCTTCCTGAAGGAGTTGTCTCTCCCTTTCACTCTGCAAATAGATAGCCTGGCTGGTGCTGCACTTGTTCTTTAGAATACGGAGCTTTTTTAGCGCATATTCAGAGATACTATTTGCTGAGAAAAACTCCTGAAGATCGGCCCAAAATTTTGTGTCATCAATCTCCTCTATCTGACAAGTTTGCACAACGTTTTCAGCAATCGTCTCCCACGCCAAGTCTTTCTCTAGAATGTGTTTAGCGGTGGAGGACAAAAGCGTTCTATATGCTGTATATTGTCGCTGGTTGGGCAACGGGTCAGTGTTTGTCGACCAGTACAGGTAATTCGACAGTTGCGCACCCACACATCTTGGAAGCTTCTGGCTCGGCTCGGCTCTTAATCTATTTTCTTCCTGTTCGAGCATCTGTAATGCACTATCGTATGGAGTTACTCTAAACATGCTGTCCTCTTTAAAAGGATTAATGTGCATTATAGCATTAAATAAAAATAAAATAAAAGACAATTCGTAAATGCAAAAACAATTGGAGAAAATTTGATTTGAACCTAGGGAGTAGAGGGGGCAATGGCTCGCCTCCCTAAGGATCATGTGGCGTTATACCATTTGCGAGAAATAAATTCATAAATTAGGGCTGGGTAACGTGGCAGATTTGAATGGTCGTTTTGCAGCTCATGTTTTTAAACATGAGCAAGAAAGGATCGTTCAAAGATGACATGTTATACGGCCCTAATTTATGAATTTATTTCTCGCAAATGGTATTACAAGTGCTTCAGGCCATTCGTTGTATACATAAGAACTGGGTTTTCTTTCGTCCTTCAGATACAATGGCGACATGAAGGAAAAAGCTCTCATTGTAATTCCCGCTCGGATGGCCTCGACGAGATTCCCGGGAAAGCCTCTTGCCAAAATTGCCGGCATCGCAATGATCGAGCGTGTATGGTCCATTGCGCGCATGCTTCCTTACGACATCGTGATTGCCACAGACGACTCAAGAATTTACGATTTTACCACCCGCTTTGGAGCTCATGCCATTCACACCTCTTCTAGTTGTCGGACAGGTACAGACAGAGTCGCTGAAGCCTCTCGGGCTTTTCCTGAGTACAACATTGTTTTTAGCCTGCAAGGAGATGCGGTTTTAACTCCTCCGTGGGTCATTGAAAAGGTTCTTTCATGCATGCTAGCAGATGTCAGTTTTCAGATGGCTACGCCCGCCGTAAAGCTGACAGGAAAGACTCTGACAGATTTTGCCGATACGAAACAAAAAGGCTCCTCTACGGGAACCTGCGTTGTATTCGATGAAAAAAAACGGGCCCTTTATTTTTCAAAAGCTCTGATTCCCTCAAGACGAGACGAATGTACGGCAGTGTTTCGGCACATTGGGCTTTATGCCTATCGATTTGAGGTGCTGCAGCAAGTAAGCCATCTGCCCCAAGGTTCTCTGGAACGGGCGGAAGGGCTAGAGCAATTGAGAGCGTTAGAAAACGGGATTCCCATTCAAGTGGTGGAAGTAGATTATCAGGGGCGTACGCATGGCTCCGTCGACAGGCCCGAAGACATTGCCTGGGTCGAATCCATTATCGCTCAAGAAGGAGATCTTGTGTGCGTCTAATCTTGATGAGGCATGGCAATACATTTGAAAGCGGGCAAATACCCATACAAATTGGCGCGCGTACCGATCTTCCTTTGACCGAATTTGGCAAAGAACAGGCAAGAAATGTGCTGAGACACCTCATTGATCAAAAAATTACCCCTCACGCTATTTTTTCTGGCCCTTTGAAAAGGCAAGCTCAATCGGCCGTTCTCATTGCTGATTATTTTGGCTTGGAAGTAAAGCCGGCGCCTCTTACAGAAATTGACTACGGTCCTTGGGAAGGACTTAGCTCAGAAAAAATCTGGGCCTCGTGGCCCAGTGAATATGAAGCGTGGGACAAAGAGGCCGACTGGCCTCTTGGCATTTTCCAGACCTCTTTTCTGGATTTAAAAAGAACATTAGAGAAGTGGCTACGATGGTTGACAGCAAACGTCCCAGAAGATGCAGTTGTATTTGCTGTTACCAGTAATGGCCTTCTTCGCTCCATTCACAAAGAAAAAGTAAAGACAGGAAATCTTTGCATACTCAATCTTACGGAAGAAGGATTTCAGCTTCAATCCTGGAATGTGCCTCCTTAGGGAAGGGATTTTCTCAGTTCCCCTTCTCGAAGGCCGAGGTTTCCGTAACGGTGATAGTCTTGGCTGATCGAAACTTCTCTTAGATAGTGAAGAAGTTCCAATCTGCCATTGGCAAGAACGGGGGCCTTGGCAATGTATGTTGCATGTTCTTGAGCTGCTTTATAGATTGAATCAGGAGCGGGACCAGTGAGACGGATTCTGTCAAAGGGCGTCTTTTTGACCCGCTCTAAAAATCGCTCTTCCTTCTCTTCCACAAGAGAAAGAAGCGGAATCTTCTGAAGCCAGCTGAAGGCTTCTGCACAGCTGATTTCCATTTGGGCGCTGCACGTAAGCGCGGCCGCACAAACACGGAGTATATCGAGGGGCTGAGAGGTGTTCAGGATCCGAAAGACCATATTTTTTCTAGGTACATAACGGAAAAAATTGTCTTGCCCCAGGATTTTAGAGGGGTCTCGATCCTGCTTTAAGCGCTGCCACCAGTAGGCGTAATTGGCGCAGCTCGCAGTCCACGTCCCCAACTCTTCAGCGCTCATATTGAACTGATCGAGGATATTGGTCAGGCTGTTAACCCACTCATTGACGGAGTGCTTCTCCTGAGGAATATGCGTCTGAGTGGGGATCATGAACTGCTGCACGTAGTTCGGTCCTCCTGCCTTAGCGCCGGCGCCTATGCTAGAGGCCTTATAACCGCCAAAGGGTTGGCGGCGAACGACGGCCCCGGTAGTCCCTCGGTTGATGTAGAGATTGCCGGCTTGAATGTGCTCCATCCAATAGTTTTGTTCTCTGTCATCGAGGCTGTGAAGACCTGCAGTCAATCCGTAAGGGACCCTGTTGGCAAGCTCAATGGCGTGATCCAAGTTGCTGGCCCTTAAAATCCCAAGAACAGGACCAAAAAGTTCGGTCATGTGGGTAAATCCACCGGGAGGAATGGTTTTAATGCCGGGGCTCCAAAGGCACGGATTGTCTAGGTCTTGTTGGGGCTCCAACAGCCAAACCTCTCCTTCCTCAAGTGTTGTCAAACCGCGTAAAAGATCTTCTTTCGGAGGGAAGATGAGCGGCCCGATTTTGGTCGACAAGTCCCAGCTAGGACCTACTGTTAAGCTAGCCACCGCTTCTTTCAGTGATTTTAAGAAGAAGGGATCATCGTAGACTTCCGCCTCAAGGATCGCGAGCGAGGCGGCCGAGCATTTTTGCCCAGAATTTCCAAAGGCCGATTGGATTAGGTCTTTGATGGCAAGATCTCGGTCGGAAAGAGCTGTGATAATCATGGCATTTTTCCCGCCCGTCTCAGCATAAAGGTTCAGATGAGGACGCATTGCTAAGAATTTTCTTGCTGTAGCCGTTCCGCCGGTTAAGATAATTGCATTGACCCGTTCATCCTCAATGAGAAGATTGGCTACCCCATCTCCTGAACAAGGGAGAAATTGCAGCGCTTTTTTGGGAATGCCAGCATCCCAAAAGGCTCTTGCCACATGCCAACCAACTAAAATGGTATGTGAAGAAGGTTTGAAGAGGACGCAATTGCCTGCCGCTAAGGCCGCAGAAATACCGCCAATCGGGATGGCACAGGGAAAATTCCAAGGCGAGATGACCACAACGGTTCCTCTCGCTTGCCATGCAATATCCTTCATCTGGGTCATTTTTTCGATTTGCCGTCGATAATATTCTGTAAAATCGATAGCCTCGGAAACTTCTGGGTCTCCTTCAGAAAGGATCTTTGCCCCGTCAATCAACATGGACCCGAGAAGCTCACCCCTTCTCTCTCGTAACTTTTGAGCGACTTTTGCTAGGAGTTCTCCTCGGTGTTGGGGAGAGGTTTTTCCCCATGTTTTTTCTTCGGCTTTAGCACTCTCTAGGGCACGTTCTATGTGGCTGGCGTCCGCTTTCATATAGGTGTAAAGCGGCTTTACACCCCCGTTCGGGTCAAACGCTTTGCCCTCTTCATTGTCCCATAGCTCTTGGCCGTCCACTACAAGAGGAATCGAAGGTTCTTTGTGGACTTTCCAATGATTGGCTATATGCCGTGCCCAGCTACGGTTTTGTGGCAAAGAGAAGTCGGTATCGGGCTCATTATCAAATGGTTCATAGGAGTGATGAAGAGCGGGATGGATCTGTCGGTTTTGTGTGCGGCGCGGTTGATGGTTGACGCTGTCGAGTAAGCGGCAACTTTCAGAAAAGATGGCTGTTTGGAGATCCCAGGCTTCCGTTCCTGGTTTGAGTCCAAAGACGTAGCGGAGGAAGTTTTCCATTCCTGTATTTTCGTCGAGTCTTCGGATCAGGTAGGCGACTGCGTGTTTAAAATCGGCTTTTGTCGCCACCGGGCAATAGAGGAGCATGTTCCCGGAAAGATGTTGCACTACGCGGCGGATATGATCGGCCATTCCCTCGAGCATCTCAAAACCGGTATAGGGCTCAACCCGATTTTCACGCCTTAAGAGCATAGCGAAGGCAATATCAAAGAGGTTGTGGCTGGCAATTCCTAGGCGGACCGCTCTTGCATGTTCTGGATAGCAGCCGTACATGAGCATGCGTTTATAATTGGCGTCGACATCGACCTTGGTGGTGTAGGGGGCTTGGGGCCAGCCTTTTAATGAGGCTTCCCATTGTTCCATGGCGAGGTTTGCGCCTTTGACAATGCGGATTTTAATGGGGGCGCCGCCTTGCTGTACTCGCTTTATGGCCCATTCCGTGAGTTGTTTTTGAATGGCAAAAGCGTCTGGTAAATAGGCTTGGAGAACGATTCCAGCAGGATAGGATTGAAACTCAGACTCATCTAGGACTTGTTTAAAGACCGCTACTGTCAAATCGAGATCGCGGTATTCTTCCATATCCAAGTTGACAAACTTGGGTTCTTGATGTTTTAAGGCGGCACGATAAAGTATCTGGAGCTTTTCTCCGATTTTTTGCACTGTCTCTTCGAAGGCGAGCAAATTGATTTGGCTGTAGATTGTCGAGATTTTAATGGATACATAGTCGATTTCAGGATTCTTCAAGTCTTCTAAATAGAGGTGAAGACGCTTTTTGGCTTCAGATTCGCTTAAAATAGCCTCTCCCAAATGGTTGATATTTTGGCGAACCCCCTCGCTTTTTCTCATTTTTAAATGCTTCATGAGCTCGGCCTGCTCTCCAGGCAAAATGACCCTTTCCGTCTCCTTTCTTAGCGCTTTTGTCGCAAAGGGAACGAGGAATTGGGAAATGCGGGGACCAAAACACTTAAAAGCGAAGAGCTTGAGTTTTTTGAACCCACTCAAATACTCGGGAATCCCGAGGTAGGTCATCAAATGGATCATCTGATTGGCGATTCTCAAGTGAGAGTCGCTTCGAAAGCACTCATCAGTGAGCGCTGAGGCGAAGACTTTGCCGATGGGGTCTGACATCAGCCTGGAGAGTTCCTGATAGAGTTTTTTTTCAGAAAAGGTCATCCCTTTTCCTGCCTCGTAGAGCATCAAGGCGGCAAGCTCAATCGAGAGCCTTTCCCTTTCCGCAAGAGTTTGAGGATTGCCAGACACTTTTTCTAAAAGCTCGAGCGCTTCTTCCAAGTAGCTCATGCTGTTGTTATATCATAAGCAAAGAATTGCACAAAAGATTTTGCTCTTTCTGCTAAGCTTGATTTATGAGACTGCTTTTTTTGTGTTTCTATTGTGTTTCTCTTTGGGCGAGTTCTGTCTTGCCGGGCATCGATGTTCTTTTAGAAGATCCCTCACAAATCAAGGGTAAAAGGGTGGCGCTGATCACCAATCAGACGGGTGTGAATAAAGACATGTGCTCCACCTTCGAGCTGCTTTCTAAAGTAGCCACGGTGTCCGTTCTTTTTGCCCCGGAACATGGTCTTCACGGGCTTCAGCATGCGGCAGAATCTATTCAGCATGGGGTTCATAACCAAATACCTATTTACAGTCTCCATGGCAGCTCGCGTCGTCCACAGCCGGAAATGTTGAAAAACATCGACCTCATTATTTATGACATCCAGTGCACTGGCGTGAGGGCTTACACCTACCCAACGACCCTGTTTTACGCGATGGAAGAAGCGGCCAAGTTAGGAATCGAAGTGATCGTTTTGGACCGGCCGAACCCTATCAATGGACTGATTGTCGATGGACCGATGTTGGAGGAGAAATGGCGCTCTTTTATTGGCTATATTAACGTCCCCTACTGCCACGGGATGACGATTGGTGAGCTTGCGACTTTTTTTAATGAGGAGTACAAAATTGGCTGCAAACTTCAAGTGATCCCCATGCGTGGGTGGAGCCGTTCTATGAGCTATCGCGACACGGGGCTTGCCTGGATTCCCCCGAGTCCCAACATTCCCGAGCCGGATACCCCGCTTTTTTTTCCTTCGACAGGGATTTTAGGAGAATTGAGCCTTCTCAATATTGGAATTGGTTTTACGTTGCCTTTCAAAGTCGTCGGGGCGCCATGGATTCGTGCGGAGGAATTTGCTTCTGAGCTAAATAAGCAAAAGCTGCCAGGTGTGCACTTTCAGCCTTTTTATTTTAAACCTTTCTGGGGTCTTTACAAAGGGCTTGACTGTCAGGGTGTGCTCATTCAGGTGCGTGATTCTAGCATCTATAAACCGCTTTCTGTCCAGTTTATGCTTTTGGGGATGCTCAAGAGCTTATACCCTCAGGAGTTTAACCTTCGTCTTGCCAAGCTCGGTAGTGTAGATCTTTTTTCTAAAGCGAATGGAACGGACGCTGTCTACCGCATTCTTCTTAACGAAAAATATCCCGCCTGGAAACTCATCGAACTCCACAAAAAAGAGCGTAACGTTTTTTTGGAAAAGCGCAAGCAGTATCTCCTCTATTGATAATCAGCCCTTTGTTATTGCAAAAAAAAACTAACTCATAGTAAAATCTTTGCTTTAACTTTTTTTGGAGTCATAAAAATGAGTTTTATTTTCGATCTTTTTGCCTGTGGTGCCACACGACCGAAATTCACTGTCTCTCCGTCTGTAGATAAGTTCGATGACGATACAAGTCTTGTGGTAGAGATAGACCCAGTAGCAACTGTAGCACAAGTGCCGCAGCTCATGACCAGACAGGACGAAGGGGAAGTGAGTCAGAATAGCCAACTTGTAGTATTAGAGGCCTCCCCACACTTCCCCAAGGAAGATCTAGATTTGGGCGGCTTATCTTCGGTGTCTCAGTCAAACATTGTACAACCAAAAAAGAAAGCTGAGACCCATCTGACTGTAGTAGGTCAGGACAGCAATCCTATCAACTTGCCTTACAATGCGACTATTGAGTCATTGACTATAAAGAATGCGTATATAGATATTGGTTTGATTCCTCGTATTTTACAGAATCTGCCATGTTTAAAGCGGCTTAAATTTCTCTACTGTCATTACAGTAAAGATGTCTTGATCAATATATTTCGGCTCGCCATCCAGGCATTAACCATTCGAGACGAACTGATACCAGAGGAAGTATATGCAGCAGCTTTTCGTACTAATCGTTTCTTACCGAAGATTTTAGTGATTGCTTCCAATGCAATCAGGGATGAACATGTGCAGAAGCTCTTGCAGTGTGCTCAGAATTTGCAAGGTCTTACTCTGGCTTCTTGTCCATGGCTCACTGCTGCAGCCCTCCCTCCAGAAACAATAAGCTGTCCCTTAGAAATCCTAAGGATTTCGTGTCCAAATATCAGTGCAGTGACTGCAGAGTTGTTTGCAATAAAGAATCCAAACATTCAGGTTGTTTCTACTGCAGTACGAAAACTAATAGAGTCGTGCATGCTTGATGAAAACCCTATACGGATATCTTCTACGATAACTGCCATTGCAGAAAAGCGGGGAAAACAGTTTGATGCATGGGTTCGTGCATTGGATCCCTCCTTAGCAGCCATTCCTTTAGCATCTACTCATGCAGCTCTTTTGCAATATGCGCAAAAAACCTACAGTTTACTCCAGTGGCGGGCTAGGATAGCCCAGGCATTGTATCGAGCAACAAAGGAGCCCCGATGGCTGATCGCCTCCTTGCGAGATCTTTTAGACGCTCTAAAAGAAAGTTTGGTTCCTATTAAGGTAGTTTTCCCTCCATCGGATGAGGTAGCTATTCCCCACTGGATAAGTATGTGGGGTCCAAAGATGCAACAGGTAGTAGTCACAAAAGATAAGGCAATGACAATCACATTTGCCTCCGAGGAAGTGCCGAAACGCGCGCCAATGAAACCGCTGTCGTGGTGGCAGAGCTTGAAAACGAAGATTCACGTTTAGATTGTGATGGGGACAAAAGATGAGTATTGAATTACATAGTCCCGTCCCGCTGCCAAAAGAAGAAGACGGTGGATGGGTTGTTGATAGTCAGACATGGACCTTGCATAACAGCAAGCTTGATTGGCAAACAGTCAGGGAACCTCTCGGACATTTACAAGACACGCGTGTTGTGCTTATAAATTGCAGCTATGTGCCAGAAGTATTGCGGTATCTTTTTATTATGAGCAACAATATAGAGATCCAAGATGCAACGAGTTCAGCAGAGTTTTGGGAGCAAGTATTTCAATCGCATGTTTGGTTCTCATCTCAAAAGGTGATTCTTTCTTGCTTAATGGACGATGGTGGTTTGATCAAGATGCTGGAGCGGCTTCGAATCATCAGAGAGCTGTTCTTGAAATCGTGTCCTTTTTTGACGGGTAGAGTGTTTCGGGCCAAGCCAACGGCGAGCAGATTTCCTTCAAAGATCACGGTGGAGCGTTGTCCAAATATTACGCCTGTCGCGCTCTTAACTTTGCAGAGTACGCGTAGAGACATCAGAGTGTGCTCTATACGACAAGAAGGATTACTCGAAGAAATCCCTCTTAGCCAAGAAAAGCGACCTGTATATCAGCCATTGAAACGAATATGCGAGCAGGTGCAGAACTTTCCCGAATGGCTTAGGAGTTCTGGGGCTCCAGAAGAAGTGATAATAGGGAGCTTTTGCCAGCAAATGTATTGGTTACAGAATTATACAGATGGGGCTGAAATCAGAACCGTGTTGGCGAGCAAGCTTTTTGAGAAAACAGGGGAGTCGAGCTGGATGAACCAAAAAGAGACAGAAATTTTATCCTATGTCCAACGAAATCCTAGCTACATTGTAGGGGAGCTAACCTTTCCTCCGGGGGTAAATCCATTTGCTTCGACCCTTTTGGATGAGGTCGAGTTGACAGAGGTACAGAGATTATCCACTGGAGAAACAAAGGTTTGTTGTCGGGGACAGAAGAGCTATCCGTTCACCTCAGTTTAGCACTTGGTGATTTGTTTTGCTAAAAAGGTTGACGAAATCGTTTCTCTATTTTATGATGGGGACTCAAAAATAAAGGAGGCTAAGATATGTCTAAGCAGATTAAGCCGCTCGGCAATCGACTGGTGGTAAAAAGATTAATGGCTCAAGCAACAAAGGGGGGCATTCTTCTCCCTGAAACAGCGCAGGAGAAGCCAAAGCAGGGCATTGTCGTCGCTACGGGTCCAGGCAAGACAGACGATCGGGGAAACCTTCATCCTCTCGGCGTGAAGGTGGGCGATGAGGTTCTATTTTCATCCTATTCTGGAACAGAATACACGGCAGGGGAAGCAGAGTATTTGATTTTATCTGAAGACGATGTTCTCGGCGTATTAGGAGGGTAATATGGCAAAGATGTTGCAATTTAATGAACGGGCTCTCAAAGCCCTTTTGAAGGGAGTCAAGACTCTTGCTAAGGCAGTCATTGTGACGTTGGGGCCTAAGGGACGAAATGTGGTGATCGCAAAGCAGCATGGCTCTCCTTCTTCGACAAAAGACGGAGTGACGGTTGCAAAGGAAGTGGTTCTGAAAGATCCGTATGAGAATATGGGCGCTCAGCTTGTGAAAGAAGCGGCATCCAAGGCTTCTGACTCTTCAGGAGATGGCACAACGACGGCCATTGTTTTAGCGGAAGCGATTTTTAGCGAGGGCGTGAAAAACGTCAGCGCGGGAGCCAATCCCATGGATCTCAAGCGAGGCATTGACAAGGCTGTTCGAGCCATTGAGCAGTCGCTAGATTTGCTTGCAAAACCGATCCATACGCCTGAAGAGATTCAGCAAATTGCTTCTATTTCTGCAAATAATGATCCGGCGATTGGCGCGATCATTGGCGAGGCGATGCAGAAGGTGGGTAAAGATGGGATTGTGACCATCGGAGAAGCCAAAGGCATTGATACAGTCTTGGAAGTTGTTGAAGGGATGCAGTTCGATAAAGGATTCATTTCCCCTTACTTTGTCACGAATGCGGAGAAAATGGTGGTGGAATTTGACCATCCTCTGATTTTAATTACGGACAAAAAACTCTCCAATGCTAAAGAGCTTGTTCCCATCCTTGAAAAGGTCACGGGAAAAGGAAACCGCCCCTTTTTGATTATTGCTGACGATGTGGACTCTGAGGCGCTTGCTACTTTGGTCATCAATAAAGTCAAGGGAGGTCTTTCTCTTTGTGCGGTGAAAGCACCCGCTTTTGGCGATCGCCGTAAGGCAATGCTTGAAGATCTTGCGATTTTGACAGGAGCAAAGGTTGTCAGTGACGAACTGGGTTATAATTTGGAAGAGGTGGGTCTTGACATTCTTGGCTCTGCAAAGAAAGTCAAGATCGCGAAGGATATCACCACGATTGTCGACGGCCTGGGCCACGCGAAAGAGATCCAGAACCGTACCCGGCAAATTAAAGCTGAGCTCAGCCAGCCCAATATTTCCGATTACGATCGGGAAAAGCTGGAAGAACGTTTGGCTAAATTTGCGGGAGGGGTCGCTGTTGTCAACGTGGGAGCTGCGACGGAAGTAGAGGCCAACGAGAAAAAAGATCGCATTGAAGATGCACTTCACGCTACCCGTGCGGCGGTTGCCCAAGGGATTGTTCCAGGCGGAGGCGTCGCCTTGATCCGGGCCACTAAAGCTTTGGATCGTTTACAGCTCTCAGGTGATGAAGCCATTGGTGTGGAAATTGTTCGGAAAGCCTGCTTTGCTCCGGCGGTGGCTATTGCGAATAATTGCGGGAGGAACGGGAGTCTTATTGCCGAAAAAATTTCGGAAAAAGAGAGGTCGATCGGCTACAATGGCCTGACAGATGCTTTTTCAGATCTTGTCAAAGATGGCGTCATTGATCCTGTTCTGGTGACAAAAAATGCACTTCTTTACGCGTCTTCAGTGTCCAGCATGTTATTGACTATTGCAGTGATGATCACTGATAAACCGGAGCCCAAAAAAGAGATGGCGTCTCCTGGAATGGGTGACATGATGGGCGGCATGGGAGGTATGGGCGGTATGGGTGGCATGATGTAGTCATCTTGTCGTCAGATATGAGACTATGGAACATCACCCTATTGCGACCATTGTTAACTTTTCTTCTAACGAAAGCCGCTTCATTCAGGCGACTTTGAGCCAGGTGCTTTTATTTTCTCGGCAAGTGATCGTGCCTGTGTGCGATCACTTCTTTGATGGAACTCTGGAGAACCGTGTGCTTTTAAAGAGGGTATATGAAGCATTCCCAGAGTGTCAATTCATTGAATATCCATTTGAACCTGCAAAAATTCCGAAAGCAGTGTTTAAAAAGATCAATCCTGCGCATTTTTGGCATAGTTTATCTAGGCTTATTGGGGTGAGCCATTTGGATGAGGAGATCGAGACGGTACTTTTTTTAGATGCAGACGAAGTCCCTGACGGCCATCGCTTTGGTGAGTGGCTGCGCGCCAGTGATTACAGGGGGCATACTGCCATTAAATTTTCCAACTATTGGTATTTTCGAGACCCTGTCAATCAGGCGATTGAGACGGAGGATTCGGTTGTCTTGGCTCAAAGAGGAGCACTTGAGCTGGAGATTGTTTTGCACCAGGATGAGAGGGATGCGATTTATCATTTGTTGCCCTGGCCAAAGCGGCGCGGAGTGAAAGATTTTTGCGGCAATCCTATGTTTCACCACTATAGCTGGGTAAGAACGAAGGAAGAGATGCTAAAAAAAGTAGGGAGTTGGGGTCATAAGAAGGATCGAGATTGGGTCCGATTGGTTCATGAAGAATTTGCGGGTCCGTTTAGCGGGAGGGATTTTATTCACAACTATCATTATCGTCAGATTGCTCCTCTCTTTGACATCCGCCTGGAAGAGCCTGCGTTCGTCGCTATGGGAAAGCCTCAAGTCAAACAATTGAAAAGCCGCGAGGTATTGTCTTTACTGCCTAAAAAAAAATTTTGGGGTTTTGTTTCTTCTTGAGCTCGACTGCTTGATTTTAAGCTCTTTTTAAGAGATCATAGAAGCCAGTTGTTTTGAGCACTGGTAGCTCAGTTGGATAGAGTACCTGGCTACGAACCAGGGGGTCAGAGGTTCGAATCCTCTCCAGTGCAATGTTGGTTGTTGTTAAATTTTCTTTTGGTCCTTTAGAGACGAATACTATTTGTATTGGCTGTTCTTTGATGAAAAAGGCGGTCGTTATTGATCCGGCGCAAGGGTCTTTGCAGGCAGTTTTGGCCAATGCTCGAGAACAGGAGTTTGTGATAGAGAAAATTTTTCTCACCCATTCGCACTGGGATCATTTTGCTGACGCTTACGAGCTCAAAAGCAAAACGGGGGCGTCTCTTTATGTGCATCCTTTAGATGCCAAAAATTTGGAACATCCAGGATCTGATGGGATTCCTCTATTGATTCCGGTTCACCCTGTAACTCCTGACCATTTCTTGAGTGAAGGAGATCTTTTAGAGGTGGGGGCTTTGCAGTTTGAAGTAATTCACAGCCCAGGGCATTCTCCTGGCGGGGTCTGTTTCTACTCTTGTAAGGAGCGTTTGCTGATTTCCGGGGATACATTATTTCGCGGCAGCATTGGCAACCTGCAGCTTCCGACGGCGAATGCGGAAGAGATGTGGAGAAGCTTAGCGAAGCTTTCCAAACTGCCTTCAGAGACCCGTGTAATACCTGGTCATGGTGGGGAAACGTCCATTGGGAAGGAACCTTGGCTCTCGAGGGCCAGGCAAATTTTTTCGGAGTAAAGTTTTATGTCCTTAGTTGGTAAAAAAGCGCCTTCTTTTAAAGTGCAAGCTGTTGTGGCAAACGATCAAAGGATCGATATTGAACTCTCTCAGTATGAGGGAAAATATGTTGTGCTTTTCTTTTATCCTTTGGACTTTACTTTTGTTTGTCCGACAGAACTTCATGCATTTCAAGAAAAGCTCGAAGAATTCGAGAAGAGAAATGCAGTTGTGTTGGGATGCTCCATCGATAGTTGTTTTGCTCACATCGCCTGGCTAAATACTCCTAAGGTAAAAGGGGGAATAGAAGGCATTAAATATCCTCTTCTTTCAGACATTCATAAGTCGATTGCCGAAAGCTACGGTGTTTTGAAGAGCGACGAGGGGATTGCCTACCGGGGTCTGTTTCTGATGGATAAACACGGTGTGATTCGGCATCAGCTCGTCAATGATCTGCCACTTGGACGATCTGTCGATGAGGTGATTCGTACTCTCGATGCACTGATATTCCATGAAAAGCATGGAGAAGTTTGCCCTGCCAATTGGCAGGTAGGTAAAAGAGGTATGCAGCCTAACGAACTGGGCCTTGTAGAATATTTTCAGTCTTAAAGTCGCTTTTGTGTATACAGCGATGTATGGACCCATTTCGAGAGGAGACCGATTCTTTAGGAGCTGTTGCAGTTCCCCGAGATATGTACTATGGTGCGCAAACAGCACGTTCTTTGGAGCATTTTCGGATCGGCCGAGATCAAATGCCGAGAGAAATGGTTCTTGCGTTCGGCCTTTTGAAAAAGGCCTGTGCTTTGGTCAATCAAAAGCTGGGAAAACTGGACGCCAAGCGGGCGAGCCTCATCGTACAGGCTGCAGATGAGGTCATTGCGGGCAAGCTCGATCAGCATTTTCCCTTAAGCATTTGGCAAACAGGGAGCGGCACACAAACGAACATGAACTTCAACGAAGTTCTTTCGAACCGCGCGATTGAACTGGCTGGAGGAAAGCTTGGCTCCAAAGACCCGGTTCATCCGAATGATCATGTCAACATGTCCCAATCCTCCAATGATACGTTTCCTGCTGCGATGTATATTGCCGCTGCAATGGAAATGATGGAGTTGCTTGGGAATCTCCGGAGCCTTAAGGGGGCTTTGAAGCGGAAGCAGAAAGCCTTTGAGGACATTGTTAAAATCGGGAGAACGCATCTTCAAGATGCAACGCCTTTAACGTTGGGCCAAGAGTTTTCTGGCTATGTTTCTCTTATTGAGAGAAATGAAAAGAGGATCGAGCTGACCTTAGATGGTCTTTACGATCTTGCTATCGGAGGGACGGCTGTGGGAACGGGGATGAATGCACCGCCAGGCTATGGTGAATTAGTTGCTAACAAAGTCCGGGAGTTAACCTCCCTTCCTTTTCGTTCGCATCCCAACAAATTTGCAGCCATTTCCTCGCATGATGAGTTGGTGTTTGCGAGTAGTTCTTTGCGGGTTACCGCCTGTGCCTTGATGAAAATAGCCAATGATATCCGTTGGCTTGGATCAGGGCCTCGTTGCGGACTTTACGAGTTGATTTTGCCTGTCAATGAGCCTGGCTCTTCGATTATGCCTGGCAAGGTGAATCCTACCCAGTGTGAAGCTTTGACGATGGCATGTGTCCAGGTGATGGGCAATGACACTACGATCGGTTTGGCTGGTTCTCAGGGCAATTTTGAGCTGAATGTCTATAAACCTGTGATGATTTTTGACTTTATTCACTCTACTACGATCTTAAAAGACTCGATCAGAAGTTTTGAAAAATACTGTATAGAAGGGCTGAAAGCCAACCACAAGAAAATCCGACACTATGTCCATGATTCTTTGATGCTCGTTACGGCTTTAACTCCCAAGATAGGATATGACAAAAGCGCAAAGATCGCAAAACTTGCCTTTGACGAAGGATTAACGCTAAAAGAAGCGGCGATTCGGCTTCAGTTTTTGTCTGCCGAAGAGTTTGACGAAATCATGATCCCCGAGAAAATGGTGGGTAGTAAAAACGTTTGATACGCAGAGGGAGTTGTAAAACTCTCTCTGCGGGCATCTCAAGTGGAACGAGCGTAGCTCTCCCGTCAATGTCAGAAAGAAGATGGTACCTAATGCCTTGTATCCCTCCTTTTACCTTGATAAGCGCTATTTGATGCGCGCCAAGTAAGTGGCTAAAGAAGTATTCTTATCGTCACGTATGTCTTTTGTGCTGTATACGCACTGGGCAGGTTGGATACCATGAAAAATGTCGATTAGTTTTTGGTCGACAGGATTGGAACCGTTGTTCGACAGAGAGTAAATCTTCTTAAGAGCGTTGTCTTCCTGTTGGCTCAGCGGACAGCAAAGACCCAATCCATTGGAGTTAATAAAGCGGACCTCTGCTTTTTGAGTTGTTTGATCGTATTGAATGCATAGACGGACAAACATGGGCTTCTCTGCGGCTTTGGCTTCTGTTTCTTCAAAAGACCTCTGCGTTGATTTGGTGCCAGTTAGTGTTACGTATTTGCTATCTGTTGAGTATAATGTGTATGTCTGATCGTTTAGATTTAAAGATATTGTCATAGTTTTTTTTCTCCGTTATTTTTTTGTAGCTTTCGATGCGAGAAGTATGCAATATTTTAACAAATTCGTGCAATAAAAAATCAAATTTACACCGAAAATCGTTCAAGAATCGGCTTTTTCGAGTTCCAATTCTCCCCTTTACGCTGATCTCTGGAAGCAACGTGGGTTCGCTGCACGTTACGAGATTGTCACTAATACCATTTGCGAGGAATAAATTCATAAATTAGGGCCGTATAACATGTCCTCTTTGAACGATCCTTTCTTGCTCATGTTTAAAAACATGAGCTGCAAAACGACCATTCAAATCGGCCACGTTACCCAGCCCTAATTTATGAATTTATTCCTCGCAAATGGTATAACAATATTATTGGGAAGTCAAAAAATCGTAGAGATCTCTTTGATTGGTGATGAGAAGGCTTTTATGAATGTAACAGATCCCCTCTGAGGCTTTTAGAATATTAGGATCGCCGACCCCGGGCAAGCAAAGAGCGTTGATCTCGGAGACTCTTTCCTTATTTTCAAGATACCTCAAGCCATTATAATAGTCGGCTGGGCTGTAGCCTTCTTCCTCGACTCGAAAAAAGATAACGTTGCGATTGTACAAAATTGCTTGGATCGCAAAGAAAAGGCCTTCACTGTCTCCAGGAGGATTACCGAGAGCATCGACTAGCTGTGGTAGTTTTTGGAAGCGATGCGGTGTGCTAAAAGCCCCTTTCTCTGCTTCTCCAAATAGCGCAATGATCCGCGTCATAACTTTTCAGATAAGCAAGATGGCAATTAATTTCAAATGGCATGATTTTTCCTAAAACTCGAGAGGCACTTATTAGTGTCTCTCATCTGATGATCTTATGGAGAGAAAGTCTCGAATCTCTAGAGTTTGATCCTCAAAACCCCAACGATGGGCCTGATATGCAAGCAATTCTAGAATAGCGCATACTGTGTCGTGATAAGAATCCTGAGGTGGTGGCAGTAAGTGATGGGAGGTTAGCAGATGCATAGCCAACTCTATCTCTTCTAAGTGTGCATACATTGCGGCAGTCTCCAGAACTAGATCGATAGTTTGGAATGGTTCTTTTTGTAGGCTGCTTAATAGGATTGCTTTCAGAGCAAACGGAAAACCGGGGACATCCCTGGTTTGATCACGAAAATTCTGGTACAATACTCGGAAGATTCGCGCATCATTTACGTCTGCTAGCACCTTAGAGGAGATGTTATCTCTTATCTCCAAAAGAGAGTGGAGGGCATCCGTAATGTTCTGCTGTGAGGAATCCTCCTGAAGGTTTGCTAGTACTTGCCTACATTTTGCTTGAGGCTCTTCTATCAACAGAACCACAGTAAGGCCTTGGAGATAGAGACTTCTATCGAAGGTTGAGTGGTACAAAGAAGAGAGCAATTCTAACAGGCTAGTACACTTCTCCTTCGTCTTGACCAAGGTAGGATTGCGTATATCGTCTAATTCCCCGCATCGGGTTAGGGATCTGTAATGGTCAAACATGTCTGTGGAAACCGCTATGGTTCGGCTGAAATCAACACGATTCATCAATGAAACTCTATTTATTTTTAAAGAATGGGAATATGGTAGAGGCAGTGAGGGATAAATGTCAAGTTTTTACAGGTGGGCTTTCGGATGGAATGCCGCACTTTTGCCTAGCTCATGTTCAATCTGTAGAAGTCGATTGTATTTGGCGATGCGCTCAGAGCGACATAAGGAACCTGTTTTGATTTGGCCGCACTCAAATGCTACTGCCAGATCTGCAATGGTTGTATCCTCTGTCTCTCCAGAGCGGTGCGATAGGATGCATCGGTAGTTGTGCGCTTTGGCAAGGCGGATCGTTTCTTCTGTTTCAGTCAAGGTCCCAATTTGATTGACTTTGATCAGGATGGCATTCGCGGCCCCCTGATCTATCGCTTGTTGTAAAAAACGGGTATTTGTAACAAAAATATCATCACCAACCAGTTGGATTTTATCACCAAGCTCTCGGGTCAAAGCGACCCAGCCTTCCCAATCGTTTTGATCCAGCCCATCTTCCATTGAATCGATCGGATAGTTTTTTAGGAGAGTCGCCAGATAGGCAATCTGTTCTTCGGTAGTCCTTCCGCTATATTTCCCCCCTTTGTAAAACTCAGAGGCTGCAAGATCCAACGCGATGGAAATATCCCTCTTGGGCTTAAAGCCCGCTTGTTCAATGGCTTTTAGGATCAAATCTAGCGCCCGTTCGTCCGATGAGATTTGCGGGGCGAAGCCCCCCTCGTCTCCGACGGCGGTGGATAGTCCTTGCGACTGTAGCAATTTTTTCAGCGCGTAAAAAGTTTCTACTCCCCATCGAAGGGCTTCGTGAAAGGAAGGTGCGCCGATCGGACGAATCATAAATTCTTGACAATCGAGTCCATTATCCGCATGAACTCCCCCATTGATCACGTTCATCATGGGACAGGGAAGAAGATGCGCTCGAGAGTGACTCAAATAGCGATAGAGAGGAAGGCGCTTTGCGTGAGCTGCGCATCGGACGCAGGCAAGGGAAACGCCTAGGATGGCGTTAGCGCCTAAATGGGACTTATTTTGGGTTCCATCCAGCGCAATCATTGATTGATCGATAGAACGCTGCTCAAACACGGACATTCCTTTTAAGCGGCGATGGATAGGGCCGTTCACATTGTTCACTGCGTGGCGGACGCCTTGCCCTCTGTAGCGCTTTGGATCGTGGTCTCTTAGCTCCACTGCCTCATTCTCCCCGGTCGATGCACCGGATGGAACAGAGGCGGTCCCAGCATGTCCATCCTGCGTTCGTACCGTCACCTGTAGGGTGGGGTTTCCCCGAGAATCGAGAATTTCTATGGCATCGCAAGATTCAATAAGACTCATGAAGGTTCCTTGTTTTTGGTTCGGTTGTCTAGCCCGCCAGTCGCTTCGTCTAGAAGGGAGCGATAGGATTGATAGCGTAAGGAAGAAAGGGTTTGTGTTTCTAGCGCCCGTAACGCTCCGCATTCTGGCTCATTGATGTGTAGGCAGTCGGGATACTTGCAGCCATGTCCCCGTAGATCATAAAAGTGCGCGAACACTTCCTCTTTAGTCAGTTTCCAAACGCCAAAACTCCGCACTCCAGGAGTATCAACGCAATAGCCTCCCGTAGGTAACTTAAGAAGTTCCGCATTGGTAGTGGTATGGGTCCCTTTGGCTGTTTTTTGGGTAAGCCCCCCTGTTTTGAGATCAAACCCAAAGCAAGCATTGAGTAAAGAAGACTTCCCAACGCCCGATTGACCTGCGAAAACGCTGACCTTGTCCTTGAGAAGCTCTCTTAATGCTTCTAGGCCAATTCCTTTTTCAGAACTGATGGAGACAATCGGAATCCCCAGTTTTTCATAACAAACAAGAAATTCCCGATACTCTCTTTCTTCCGCCTCCTTTCCCTCTAAAAGATCGATTTTATTCACGACAATGATCGGATGAATATTCCCCTTTTCAGCCGCAATGAGATAGCGGTCGACTAAAGCGGGTTTGAGTGTTGGGTTCACCACAGAAACCACAATGATTGCAAGATCGATATTTACCGCAATCAGTTGCTCTTTTTTCCCCGAAATATCGGTCCGTGCAAGAAAAGAGTGTCTCTCGTCGATGTGGGCAATCGAAAGGTCTTTGGTAAAGCGGACAAAATCGCCTACCGCTATGAGGCTTTTCACCTGTTTTTTGTCTTTTTTTAAAAAGCCTTTAATCGAAGCTAAAAAACGCTCCTCGCCTGCATCTACCCACACTCCCTCTTTGGCCATCGCAACGACTCTCCCTCTCGGTAAGAGGGAGTCTTGCGGTTTAGGAGAGCTTCGTACGTCCGTTTTTTTAAATTTGGAACGGTCTAATGCCCCTTTTTGCTTCCGCAATCTTTTCCATGCCTTGGGGTCTTTGGCGTGAAATTCTTCTTCCATGTCAAATTCTCGGGTCATAGAGGCCTCATATGATAGAGAATAATGGCGCCAGAAATCGCTACGTTTAAAGATTCTGTATCCGGGTTCATGGGGATCGTCACTTTTTGCGCCATAAGATCAGACCAAAGATCCGCTCCACGCGCTTCATGACTCAAAATCACAGCCCTCGGCTTTTGAAACACAATCTCATCGAGATCTTCTCCTTCTAGGTCGGCCATGTAAAAATGGAGGTTCATTTGCGCCACTTCATCCCTCGTCATGCGGGCATAAGGAAGGAAAAAATGGGCTCCCTTTGCAGCACGAAGCGCCTTATCGTTAAAGAGGTCCACTGTTCCTGGCGTGACGATCACTCCATCCCAGTTCAGTGCTAAGACGGTGCGGAGAAGAGTCCCCAAATTACCAGGATCTTGAATCTGATCTAAAACGACAAGAAACTGTTTTTGGCTTACATCTTGTGGTAAAGGAAGGGGTAAAAGAGCGGCGTATCCGTCGGGATGGCTCAAGCCTGTTATTTTTTTGAGTACAGCCTCAGATACGAAATAGGAATTTTTTGCATCAAACTCAGGGCATTCCTCCGTGGTAATGAGGGTATCAATAGCCACTTCCTGAACCATCCTTTGACCCACAACGAGGACGAGACCCTTCTTTTCACGATAGTGATGGTCTTCCCGCAGTCGGACGCACTCGAGGACAAGAGGGTGTTGTAAGCTTGTAATCTTTTTTGCTACCATCAAAAACAGTATGGCCGATTGTCACATTACAAAAAAGTCTCGAAGTTCTTTTTCCATTACGCTCCGGATGGTGAGCGTAAGCATCCTTTTGCTTGTGATTCCTCTTTTTTTACACAATCTCTTTCTCTATCGACAGGAATATCAAGAACGCCTTTCCGATGTAAAGACCGATTTGCAACTGCTCGCCGAAGAGAGAGCGCACCTGGTATCAGAAATGGTTCGCATGGACTGGGAGCTTCTCGACTCTTGGGATGCAAGCTTGGGTGCGAGGGGAAGGTTCGTGGAAAGAATCCCCACGCCTCAGGGCGTCACCGATCATTTTCTCCTTCTAAGCCAAAGCCGAGAAGCCCTTCTGGTAGGAGTCAAGGAAGGGTACAGCTCTTTTGTGATCCCTGTGCCATTGGCATTCATAGGCCGAGACATGCCAAGAGCCTATCCAGTTCATATTGCTCTTGTGAATCAGCAAGGGAAAACCCTTTGGGGAAATCAAGCTTTCCCGAGTACGGGAGATTTCCTACAGGCCCAACACCCCATTTTGGGAACGGACCTGAGTATCCACTTGAAGGTTCGCCAATCTGCTATTCGCGGATTGCATCTTGCATCCTACTATTGGCGTTTTGCTTCCTTGGTATTTTTTGTGGGTGTTATCGGGGGCTTGTTCGTCTATTTGTTGACAAGAAGAATCAGCCGTCCCTTACAGGAGCTTATCAAAACCATGCAAAGAGTCTCTGAGGGAGCCGTTCACGCAAGGTACACTCCAGATAAAATGGGGTTTGAAATCAATCAGCTAGGCGTTCAATTCAATGAGACTTTAGACGCCTTGCTCAAACAAGCAAGGATGGCGGAAGAAGAGCGGATCCGGCGAGAGAGGCTTGCAAGAGAATTTCATATCGGCCATGAAATCCAAGCCAATCTATTGCCGAAACATGTTCCAGGCCTCGCTGGGGTCGATATCGCTACCTACTATTCTGCTTCTACGGAAGTAAACGGTGATTTTTACGATCTTTTTTTGCTAAAAAATGGCCATCTTTTCATCGCAATGAGCGATGTTGCAGGCAAAGGGATTCAGGCTTGCTTATTTTCTCTTGGGTTGAGGAGTATTCTCCGTTCCATTGCCAGCATGACGACAGATCTTGCTGAAATAGTCCTTAGAGCCAATGACCTCTATTTAATGGATGCGCATGATCTAGCCATGTTTGCAACGCTTTGGGTCGGCCTTTATGACCCCAAAAAAAAGATATTATCCTACTCTTCTCAAGGACATCCTCCCGCCATTCTCCTTCGGAAGGGGGGTCATGAAGAGCTTTGGACAGAAGGGATTGCTATGGGTGCGCAAACCATGGATGGTGCTGTTGTCGATACGGTCAAGCTACAGGTGGGAGACTCTTTGATTCTTTATACCGATGGAATGATAGAAGCACACAACATGCACAATGAGTTGTTTGGAAAAAAGCGATTCCAGGAGTGCCTAGTACAAGAGGCGGTTGCTACAGCTCAACAAGTCGTGGATCGTACTGTGGAAACTGTCCATCTTTTTGCTAAGGGGGTGCCTCAGCACGATGACATGACTCTTTTAGCCATGCGGCTGTTTCGAAGCGCACGAGATTGACGGGTAGGATATGACAGTAGGCCATCCATTTCTGAAAGAGGGGTGTTCTTGGATGAAAATTTTTGAGAAAAAGGTCTCCGTTTTCCCAGTGCGTTACAGGGGGAAGCTCCCTTTTGGGCATTGAAGAGGGCTGGTAGATTACATGGGCTCCAATGGATGCCAGTTTGTGCAGTCTTTCTGCATCAAGCGGTGGCGTGCGGCGTGTCACCCCATACAAGGGCTGTTGCTGCAAAAAAAGCGAAAAGAGGAGAAGAAAACGCAAGAAGCGGTTATCTATTTTGGCCATAAAAAGAGGCTTTGTAGACGTTCTAAAATTTGTGTAGGTTCATAGAGTTCCTCATTAATAGCGATTCGCTCCGCTTCCCGAAGAAGCTGCCCCATTTGGGGGCCTGGCTTGATGCCGAGGCTTTTTAAGTCATCGGATGTTACAATGGGGTTTTCTTCCTGAATTCTTTGTATGAATCGGTCTAAAAGCGCCCTTTTCTCTTGATGCTCTTTTAGGAAAGCTGTGCGCTTGCTGATCTCCAAGGGAGCGCTTAAAATCTGGAGGGCAAGAGAGGAAAAGGCATGGGCGTAAAAATGGGCCCACTCACAGCGTTCGATAGGGCGGCTGATGGTGATCAGCAGTTTTGTATGATAAAGAAAAGAAACAAAGCGTAAGTCCACATTGGAGAGTTTTAAAAATTTGCAAAGCTGAAGCTCTTCATCGAGAGTGGAACGGGGGAAGAGGAGCAGGAGGAAAGCAATGACTGGGGCCTCCAGCGGATAGTATTGGGTGGGAGAGAGTCGATGGGAGATCTCTTCCAGGGAGATCTTTTTTAGTGCGGGAAAAATCTCTTGAAGAAGCCCAAATTCATGGAGGCAGATCAGCATGGGTCTTAAATGCCCAAAATCATGAGATTTTTTAAACTCTTGTGCAATCCTCTCTATCGCAACTGCAGGAAAAAGCTCTTTGGCATGGGCGCGGATTGCTTTTGCGGTCTCTTCTTCAATCGTAAAATGGAACCGGCACGCAAGACGGACCGCTCGAATCATCCGTAATCTATCCTCGTGAATTCTTTGATGGGGATTGCCTATCGCGCGGATGAGTTTTTTCTCTAAATCGTCTCTACCTCTGACAAAATCGAGAATTTCCTCTTTCAGGGGATCAAAAAACATCCCGTTGATTGTAAAATCCCTCCGTTTGGCATCTTCAATAGCCGTTGCAAAAGCGATCTTTGTGGGTCTTCTTCCATCTTTGTAGGCAAGGTCTTGGCGAAAGGTCGCTACTTCATACTGCTTCCCATCGATGATGACAAGGATGATTCCAAAAGCTAGGCCAATCGGAACTGTATGGGGAAAGAGGGCTTGGATGGTTTCTGGAGGTGCATTGGTCGCGATATCGATGTCGTCAGAGGGGTGGCGGAGAATGAGATCCCTCACCCATCCGCCAGCATAATAGGCAACAAACCCGGCATTGGCTAAGGTGTCAACGATGAAGCGGGCTTCTTTGTGCTCTTCCATTAAAACACCATTATTCCAGAGAACGTATAGGCTGACTCATCGCGCAACCTTCGCTCAAAGTTTGCATGAAGTCGTCCCGTTAAAGAAAGCGTTACACCATAAAAATAGCCCCAAGGATATTGGTTATGATAGGTCTTGTCTGCATGAAGACGGGAGTGGAGATAGATCCCTCCGACGTAGGGAGTGAGAAAGAAAAACCTCGAGGCCAGCCCAAGACTCCCTTGCCATTCATTGAGAGACAATGTTTGCTTCTCATCCGTATTCAACGGGAGGTTGAGTCGGTTGAGATACTGGAAAAAAGACTTGTGAGAAGAGGGGATCTCGAAAGCGTTAAAGTCCAGACCCAAATAGGTTTGGCCCCACTGAAAAAGAATCACCTTTCCACCCAGCGAATAGGAAAAATGGTAGTGGGTGTGCGTATCGAAAATCATCTCGTAAATCGGTTGTTCTTGAAGGATCTCTTTGGAACCACCAAAACTCCCATACAGTTGGAGCCGTTCAACGAAAATTAAAGAAACATTGGCCAGTTGGGAGTGTAAGCCTAGCCGCTTAATCATTTGATCCGGAGCTTCATATTTTTTATCAGGAGTGTAGTCGTAAATATAGGCGGAAGTAAATTTAAAAAACGGGTAACCTGCAGAGAAGAAGCCGGTGTTCATGATCGCAGGATCCGCCGGGTTCCCAATCATTGATGCAAGAAGAGGAAAGGCTAGGAAGAAGCACAACCATCGCATATTCGAATGCAGTATACTCGAGGGCTTGTTATATTGTGAGCGTGAAAAGAAAGATTCTGAAGTTAGATCCTACTCTTGTTAACCAAATAGCCGCTGGGGAAGTCGTTGAAAACCCCTCTTCCATCGTCAAAGAGCTCATGGAAAACAGCATCGATGCTGGTTCCAAGGTGATCACAATCGACATCCTGCAGGGAGGACTGGAACTGATTCGAGTAGAAGATGATGGTTTTGGGATGGGTCCAGAAGATGCTCTACTGTCGATCGAAAGGCACGCAACATCTAAAATCCGTTCTCTTGAAGACTTTCATGCATTGACGAGTCTGGGGTTTCGGGGAGAAGCTCTGGCGGCGATCTCTTCTGTCAGCCGTTTTGAACTGAAAACTTCCGATGGCCAGGAGGCAACAAGGGTCACTTTGACTCACAGCGAACCTTGCGCCCGGAATCAGGGAACTACGATCGAAGTGCGCAACCTTTTTTATAACGTACCAGCCAGAAAAAAGTTTCAAAAGTCGCCTGCCGCTTGCGCTTCTCAGGTAAGAAAGGTAGTGGAAACGGTTGCTATGGCCCATCCAGATATTGCTTTTTCATTGAATGGACAAGTCTATCTTCCAACGGATTTGAAAAGACGGATTGAAGAGATTTTAGGAGAGCACGAGCATGAGCTCAAAGCAAAAAATCTCTATGGACTTTTTGCCTCTCCATCGAAAGCAGGCCCTACTCGAGGAGGGCAAACCATATACCTCAATCGGCGCCCCATTTACTCCCCGCTCCTTTCCAGGGCGGTCAAAGAGGCGTTTGCTACGCGGATTGGAGTGCACGAACATCCCCGATTTATTCTTTTTTTAGAGCTGCCTCCCAGTGAGGTCGATGTCAACGTCCATCCTCAAAAAAAAGAGGTTCGCTTCCGGGATGAGGGGAACGTATTTCGAATGGTACGAAATGCTATTCAGGCGATTTTCGCAGGCAGGGGTGACACTGCTACTCCCCTTTCGTTTACTGAGCCTGTTTACAACTTTTCTGAAACTTTCCCAACTCCCCATTTTAAAGTAGAAGAGACGGGATTTGAATTTGTCTACAGCGATCGGGGCCTGGCTGTGATTTTGGGCCGGTTTTTGCTAGTAGAGAGGGAAAAACCCCTTTTTATCGATCTGAAAGCCGCACATGCTCGATTGTTTTTCGAATCTCTTATCATGCAAAGCCCAGCTTCCCAAGTTCTGATGGTTCCCATTGAAATCGAGCTGAAAAAAGAAGAAGAAGAGCTTGCGGAACAACTGGGTGAGTTGGGGATAGAATGCCGCCTTCTCAAACGGAGACTCGTTGTTGATGCGCTGCCTCCGTTTTTAGAGGAGAAGCATTTTTTCGAATTTTTTCAGAAATTCCTCGAAGGAAAACCAATCGAAGAAATCACGACCCGCTTGATTCAAGCGTCTCCTAAACGTTACTCTTTCGAGGAGGGTATGCAGATTTGGCAAAAAGTCAAAGAGTGTAAAGACTTTTACTATGATCCCAAGGGGAATCCGATTTTTGTGAAAATCTGTGAGATAGATATGGAACGATTCATGGAAAATCATGGCAAAATCCCGCCTTCAAAGGCTGCAGATAGAGAGCGACATTAGTCTTCTCATCGAAAAACCGATCGATCTTCTGTACTTCACGGGGCTTCACCTCTCACGGGGCCGTCTTTTTGTTGAAAAGGAACGTGTCCGACTTTTTGTAGATGGGCGTTACTTTCACTGGGCAGCGGATCGCGCTCCTTGTGAAGTACTAGAGTGGGATGCTTTTTTAAAAGTAGACGCTAAGAAAGTCCAGTTTGACAGCACTTATTTAAGTTATGATGGATTTGTCCATTATCAAAAACTCTGTCCAGGGATCGAGTGGATTCCAGAGCCCCATCTCACTAGCCCTTTTCGCAAGATCAAAGAGGCTAAAGAAATCCATGCTTTAAGAAAAGCGGCCAGGCTCACTCTTTTGGGCATTGAGCATGTTGCCCAGATGCTTAAGGTGGGAGTCACGGAAAAAGAACTGGTTTTAGAATTTGAGCTCTTCATCTTGAAACATGGGGCTGAAAAACTCTCCTTTGAACCGATCATCGCTTTTGGCAAAAATAGTGCCTTCCCTCACCACCGCAGCGGATATACCCCACTGTCTGAAAATGCGGTGGTTTTAATCGATGCAGGAGCGGTAGTGGATGAATATGCAGGGGATTTGACTCGCGTCTATTACTTTCAAAAGCCAGATCCTAACATTGTGAGGCTCGAGAAGATTGTAGAAGAGGCTCAAGCCAAAGCCCTTTCTCTCATTCGCCCAGGGATTCTTCTGAAAGAGTTGGATCGGGCGGTACGTGAGATTTTTTCTCGGGAGAATGTAAAGCAGTTTTACATGCACAGTTTAGGTCATGGAATCGGATTAGAGGTTCATGAATTTCCTCTTATTCGGGAAACGGCAGGTAGTGAAGGAAAGATCGAAGAGGGGATGGTTTTTACGATTGAGCCTGGGCTCTATGAACCAGGACGGGGAGGAGTTAGGCTTGAAGAAATGGTGGAAGTGACTGAAACAGGTTCCCGCTTGCTTGTTGAAAGGGGGGTAGACACTGTCCAAGGAATGTGATGCCTAGTCTTAGAAAAAAGATCATCCTTAGGGATATTTTTATTACATGTGTTCTCATGGTTGTCCTGATTCCTGTGGGCAATTTTATGATAGATGTTATGTTTGCACGCTCTTTTGTAGAGTCTACAATAGGGTTGAAAAACGAGTGTAAGGTCGTTTCTTTGCTACTGTGTCTCGGTTGTATTTTCATTCATCGAGGGGTGGGAACGTACATGGTGTCTGGAATTTTAAAACCGATCCAGCAAATCTTAAGTGCCCTTCGCCGTTTCGAGGAGGGAAAAGAGGAGTTGCTTCCGCAAATTGTGTTACATGCGGCTGCGGATGTGGAGGAATTTCGAAAGCTCGCTTCGATTTTAAATGCTCAGACGAATAGAATTCAAAAACAGATTGAACATTTGACGAAGCAAAAAGAAGAAACCAAGCAAATTTTGGAATCCTTGGGGGAAGGGATTGTTGCTTTAGATCCGAGCGCAAAAGTCACATTTGCAAATGCCAAGGCGTGCCAGATGTTGCACATTCCTCCGGTGGAGATTTTAGGGAAACGACTAGATTCTACAAAAACGAAAGAACTGACAGAAAAATGCCATGATCTCATCGTTTATGCTTTACAGACGACAGAACCTGCCTCTTATCTCTGGAATGAAAGAGGAGATCGGTCCCTTTATTTAGAATTGAGTGCAGCGCCTTTAGCATATCAAGATGGTGCGCTTCTTGTTCTTCAAGACAAAACTTCAGATTATCAAATCATAGGAATGGGGAAAGATTTTATTGCAAACGCTTCCCATGAGCTGCGTACGCCTATCACAATTATTCGGGGGTTTGCGGAGACGCTGCAAGATGTTCCCGATCTGTCTTCCACTATGAAAGAGGAAATCATAGAAAAGATTGTAAGGACCTGTATTCGGCTCGATAAACTTGTACGGAGTCTTTTGATTTTGACCGATGTGGAAAATTTACCGAAAGACCGACTTAAAACAACGGATCTTATTCCTCTTGTTGACAACTGTATTCATCTCATGAAAACAGCAAATCCCACAGTTCTCATTACAAGTGACTCTGCAGTTGAAGAGGTCTTCATTACTGCTGATGCTGACCTTTTAGAGCTTGCGATCTTGAATATTTTGGAAAATGGGATTAAGTATGCAAAAGGCCCTCCTCAACTTGAAATTTCTATTCAAAAGGAAGAACGTGCAGTCCAACTAAAAATTCGAGATAACGGCATTGGGATTCCTGAAAGCGATTTGGCCCGTATTTTTGACCGTTTTTACACTGTGAATAAAGCAAGATCAAGAAAATCTGGTGGGGCGGGACTAGGACTTTCGATTGTGAAAACCATTGTGGAAAAGCATAGCGGCGCAGTGCATGCGGAGTCTATAGCGGATTTTGGGAGTGTATTCACCCTCACATTCCCGATCAAGAGGTCTATTCTTTAAGTGGTTTTAAAAAGAGGTTTTTCCGAAGAGACACGCCATTTGCCTCACTGGCGGCAAATATTTTCTTGTTTTCATTGTGATACGGGTAGCCAAACTCGAGGAGAGTCAAAAGAGCTTCGTCCAGCTTAAAGGTGCGAGTTTCATTGCAAAGCCTTTCCACATATTCCTTGGTGAGCGGAGGGCGATCTTTTTTATGGATCTCTTTGTGGAGTTTTTGAGCCATTTGCGGATTAAAGAGGAGGGTTAACATGTCTAAATGGGCATGATATAAGCAGACCTTCGGATCGATGGCAGGCTCTATTTTCAAGTAGTCTAAAAGAGGAGGTATTCCTGTGTGTGTCGACAAATCCCATGTTTTCGTTCCCTTCAACATGCGGTAGTAGATTGTTTGCATTGCAGGGTTTTTTAAAGGGAGTTTTTCTAAGGCACTGAGTGGCTTTTCTTGTATTTGACTTATGAGCAGGTCCAGCATGTGATATTCAAACCGTTTTTCAGAAGAAAGCGGGCCATAAAATTCGCGGATGAGATGAGCAATGCGTTCATAGAGGAAAGGATGGGAGTCTTTTCCCTCCTGAACAAGGGGCCATAAGTTGAGGCGGGCGCATTCTCGATTGGGAAAAAGAGGACTGTCTTCAGCCGAAAGATCTTCCCCTTCTTCAGAGGAACTTCGGTGGGAAGAGGCTTGGGTAGTCTTCCCTTTTATATTTTTGTACACTGCACTTTGATAGCTGTTTAAAATGTTTCGGTTGGCTTTCAAATGGGCGACGTAGGTAGATCTTAAACGGCTATTGATCACTTGTTTGTCGAAAGAAAGATAGGTGCTGATAGAAAGCATGAGAAGAACGGAAAATACGAGTCCTAGGAGATTCATATTCTTGCCTCATATTCTACCATCGGATAAGACGAGGGTATGCTGAAAGCAAAGCGTAGCAGTGTTTTGTTTTGGTATGCTTTAAGCCGAATCATAGAAGGAAGGGCCCGGTCTAGCTTGGGCCATTCTTTTTTCCAAGTGAAAAGGTCGTTTTTTTTTCCAAAAAACCCAAACGCAAATTCCTCTACCTCGGAAAGGAGAATTTCCTGCCTAGGAGGTATTCCTCCGTCTCCGAGGGGTTGCACTTGCAGACATAAATTGTGCTCTTCATCCAGAAAGATCAATCCTTGCACGGCTCCGCTAAACTCTGGGTCGGGGTCGATGCCATTATCGAAGATGAGGTGGAGGTGAAAAGAAGGGGTTGAGTCCGTAAAGAAAAAGGGGTTTATGGAATCTTGAACGAGGCTAGAAAAAATCATTTGAAGCCTTGTTTGGAGATATCCGGTTGTTGAAACGGCTTGTCTTGCCTCGTCTATCTTTTTTTCCACCTTCATGTTTTGGACAAAAAAGGCAAAAAGAAGAGAAAGGAAGATAGCGGTTAGACTAAGAGCGATTAAGAGTTCGAAAAGAATTATTGTTTTTTTCTGAGTGTGAAAAAGCCAAGGCCGGCCCCGAGTAAGATATACATGAGCAGGGAAACCCAGTCGGGCAGGATGCCTGCTCTGGAGACGGGAATGACGTGAGTTAAGGCTCCAAAAGCCAAAAGGATTCCTAGGCATGCGTCGCCTCCGATAAGGCCTGATGCGATAAGAATTCCCCTTTCATGGGGAAACGCGCTGCTTGTTTTTTTGTTGACATAGGCCCTCACTACACCCCCAACCATTGTAGCAGCGGAGAGGGAAAGAGGCAAATAAACCCCTAAAGCAAAGGGAAGGACTGGAATACCTAAAAGGATCATCACAAAGCCCAAAATCACTCCAATACCTACGAGGGAGTAGGGAAGATTGCCGCTAATCACCCCTTCGACGATCATGGACATGAGGGTAGCTTGCGGCGCTGGCATCACTGTTGAGCCGATGCCATAAGCTTGGTTGAGGATGTAAACGATATAGCCGAGGGCTAAAGAGGGGATGATGACCCCGATGATTTCAGCCACTTGCTGATAGAAGGGGGTTGAGCCCAAGAGATGCCCAGTTTTCAGGTCTTGAGAAGTAGTTCCCGCCATGCAGATCGCGCAGTTAGCGACGGCTCCCATCGTCATGGCAGAAATGAGATACATTCTTTCTGTCCATCCAAGAATGACAAAAATAATACAGGTGATGAGTAGAGTTGTAATGGTCATTCCAGAAACGGGATTGGAGCTAGAACCGACGAGGCCTACGGTGATGGACGTGACGGCGACAAAGAAAAATCCGAGTACAACGAGTAATACTACGGTCAATAAATTCATGGGGAGTGTGGGAAACAGCCATAAAAAGAGGATAATGGCCAAAGACCCGAGAATCAGCCAGGCTAGAGAGATGTCTTTTTCTGTTCTCGGCAGATGTCTTCTTTCTTTAAAGCCCCCTACAAGCTCTTTGATACTGACATGGATGGTTTTAAAAAGGAGGGGAAAAATTTTGATCAGGCTAAATAGGCCACCTATGCCTAAGCATCCTGCTCCGATGTAGCGGACATATTTATCCCAAATGTCATCAGGAGACATGAGCTCAATAGGGGCTGTTGAGGGGTAGATGGTGCCGGGGCCTATGCCAAATTCCACAATGAGCGGGATGATGACCCACCAAGCGATCACGCTTCCTGCAAACATATATCCTGAAATGGTCGGTCCAATGATGTAACCAACTCCCAAAAGAGCTGGAGTGGCATCGATGGAAAACTCTGCTTTTTTGAGCTTGGAAAATGTCCAGGACACTTGTTCTTGCCAGAGAAAAATCGCATTGGAGCAAACCTTATAAACTCCAGAGGCGAGAACTCCCCACAGGGCCCAGAGGGCTGTGCGGTGGCTTTTTTCACCTGCTTTAATGATTTCAGCACAGGCAGTACCTTCGGGAAAGGGAAGTTTTTTGTGTTCTTGTACGATGATATAGCGGCGCATAGGGATCATGAACAAAATGCCTAAAATTCCTCCCGTAGCGCTTAAAATAAAAATTCTTCCAATCGAAGGGGGGGCCCCTAATAAAATCAGTGCTGGAATCGTGAAGATCACGCCTGCTGCGAGACCTTCTCCTACAGTTGCAATGGTTTGGACGATGTTGTTTTCTAACACGGTTGAGTTACGAAAAAGCATCTTCAGGATGGCCATCGACATAATGGCGGCGGGGATGGAGGCGGAGATGGTTCCTCCGATTTTCAGCGCTAAATATCCATTTGCGATCGCAAAAAAGAGGCCAAAAAAGAGGCCTAGAAGGACGGCTCTTGGAGAAAACTCTTTGACGATTTTTTCTGAAGGGATATGCGGTTTAAATGTAGATTCGTGGGACATAGGTGGTCTTTTCCCCTTAGAAATAAGCTATAGCGCTTTTTCAAATTTTTTGTCGAGATTTCTTCGTGACGGGCAGCCGGAATGCATATCGTTTGGAGTCTAAAAGTACGTAAATACCCAGTTGCCTTACGATCTCCTCTTGTTTTTCAGTTTTGTTGATTTTCTCTCCCCTTCCTGTAAGGACAAACGCACGGGAGATGGTTTTGGCTTGGCAGTTCGGGACGTGAAGGATCGCTGGCGATAGCGAAAAAGGCAGCGACGACTCCCCTTTAGCTGGGATTTTTTCCCAAGGGATCTCTTGATTGAAGAGCATTTCTTTAATTTCGCAAAACGTCCAGTCTGCAAGCCTTTCTTTTTCCATATCGATGAAATGAGCGGTTTGCTGGCGGTATAGTTTGAGAGGGCCTGTGACAAGAGGAATCGCGCACAGGCATACCAAAAAAAATGCCATTAACACTTCGAGAAGTAGGAAAGTTTTTTTTTCTCTCACGCATGAAGAATACATCTTTTCCCCCTATTATGGGAAAGAGTCGTTTTGGTCTGATCTATCAGACTGAATTTTGGCCATTTCTGCAGAACCTGAGTTATGCAAGAGGTCTAGTGAGGCGAGTGCTTCAAGCGGTTCGAGCTAGGCTGCTAAAAGTGGCAAAGTCGAGTGCGCTTGATTTTTGCCACTGTTTAACCTATCATATTCTCCATGATTTACTAGGGGAAATCCGAAGTGGATGATAGCGACTGGATAGATTTGCCAGATGACAATTATTTAGTCGTTTTAGGCTATGAAACGAAAAATACAATCGCTCTCGATGCATTAATCAGAGAATATAACGAAATACTCAAAGATCAAGTTGCCACTCTGCCCTGCAGAATAAGGAAACTCAATACAATCATTCGTTTTATCCAAGATTGGACGGACAATCGTCTTGAAGAGATCGATAAAAAAAAACATCTTTTGTGGATTTCTGACATAGCTGCCAAAAAAAGAAACTACCTGACCGAACTCCAGAACATTTATGAAAACAAACATCACGAAGAAGAGGTGCAAAATGCTTACCACTCCGACATTTCACTCCTGCGGGACTTGGCAAAAATACCGATTCTTCTTAATAACCATCGTTTTTTCTCGCTAAAGATGCGCGAATACTGGGGCGATTTTTGGTTTGAGACCCTTGACCCTTGCCACAGAAGAGTAACGCCATTTTTAGATCGATGGAATGAGCTTAGAAAACTCAATCCACAGACACCTCATTTTTTTTTGTGGCTCGAAACGCAGCATATTCCCAAGTACGTTCCTCGAGTAACGTATTTAAAAGGGGAAGAACTCGAAAAAAAAAGGCTCATCGTCAAAGATGGCCTTTTTTGGAAAAAAACCGATTCCGAGTGGGCTTTAGCAAATTTCAATACTCCTTCTAAACGCTATCTTTTTTCCATTGATTTGACGGGTGAAATATATGCTGCAGAAGAGGAAGAAGGTGTTTCTCATTCCAGTTTCACCTGCGGAAAACCAGTCCTAGGAGGTGGCCTTTTTCAGATACATCAAGGGCAGCTTACGTCGCTGGCTTTAGAGAGCGGCCATTACATGCCATCAATGGAGACAGGGCATCAAATCTTGAAAATTTTTGAAGAAAAAGGGGCTCTTCTCCCGGGTAACTTAGAAGTTATATTTTTCTATGATCGCAATAAATACAAGATAGAACTTGTGACGAATCCGCTTCCATCCTTAGAACAATTTAAGGAAGTTCTCGAGTCCGCCTATGCCCGTAAGTTAAGGGGGGTGTCATGAATCAAAGGCAGTGTAAAGCACGGGTGAATCCTTTTACGAATCCCGATCCCTATCGGAGATTGATGCTAAAGTACCACTTGGTTACCTACAACACGCAAGAATATGCTGCCAAATCGTTCATGTGTGTTTTCTTCACCCGCTTTTGTGGCGTCGGATGCCCTTTTTGTTTTTTTAAGTCGGCGCCGGTAAGAAACGCGATTACGGTAGCGGACCAATTCAATGAAGATGGGATTAATCGATTTGTCGAATTTTGTAATCAAGCGAATTTAGGCTATATATTAATATCGGGCGGAGGAGAACCCTTAACGCAAAAACGTGCGGTTCTTCGTACTATTGCTGAGGTTGAAACAAATCGTATCGTTCTAGTAACCAGCGGAAATTGGGCGTTAAATAAAGACGCAGCACGCCGTTATTTAGCCGAAATCGATTCTGCGATAAAAGTAAGAAAAACTCCTTGTAAAGTCACTGTAAGGGTTAGCGTGAGCACCGGCCATGCGATTAAGCTGGGAATAATCCCTGCATGTAATCTAATCCAACTGTTTGAAAGCGAATACTCAGACCATCCCTATCTGAAGTTCCAGATTCACGGTTTTGAAGACGATCCAATGTTTCCAAAAGTCTTGGCTCATTTTCCCGGACATGAATTGAACTACAATAGAGGATCACGAGCTTCCGATGATGAGGTAGTCATCAAAGTAATCCCCCAAAAAATCCATGTCAAGCTACCTTCCGGCTATGGGTTTATCGTGGGAATTTCTAAGATCTTCGGATCCGACCTGAGGCCGAATCTCCATAAGATCGAGCGTCTGTACAACACGATCAAAATCTTTGAAAGAGACCTTGAAGAATCGGAGGACAACAATTCCGCTGTTCTTTTCAATACGAATGGCGATAAAGGTTTAGACTGGTCTATGAATTACAATGGGAACATCTGCTTATGGCAGAATCAAGTAAACGACAATCAATGGAACATCTATGAAGATAGTTTCCCGACAGTCCTTAATGAGACATTTCGTGATCCCATCACTCTTTCCTACATTGAGAATGGCTGTAAATATAGGGAAAAAATCGTCGCTGAAGTCTCGCCCCGTGCGGTTTTTAGGCTGAAATCGATCAGTTTAAGAGATTATTCGGGAACAGTGGTTTTCGAAGAAGAAAAGACCCGCTTGTACTATGCGATACGAGTCCTGCAAGACTTTTTTAAAGCCGGAAGAGTGAAGCAAAATCAGTTGGATGAGCTCCCCGAGGAAATTAGACTGCTGATCATAGGCAGCGCCGAAATGGCAAAAGAGCTTTACCATAAGGCAGTCTATACGATTATTGACCAATACAAACGGCGGGACTTCCATAGTGTTGAATGGCGAGATCTACTTGAATTAATCAAATTGGGACATTACGATTTGACCTTGGAGCAAATTCAAGAGGCTCTGGCTTATTATAACGCGAGGACGGATCTTAAAAAATACGAGACAATTGATGAGGTGGAACACGAAACCGGAGAGGCTGTCCAAAAACGGCTAACCGATCGATTGATGTACATGAAGCCGACCGCTTTCGAACTTCAACAGTCGCAACCTGCAGGTACTCCATGACAAAAAATGTCCAAGAGATCGCAACATCGATTCGCAGTAACGCGAAACAAGTCCTGGAATCAAAAAAGATTGGTTCTACGATTCGGGAGATTGGAGAACTTTTCTATACCGGAAGTTACGCCCTCGATTTGATGACCTGGAACGACATCGACATGCAAGTAGTAGTCAAAAATGGGACTCATGCCGTAGAGGCGCTTGGCAGTATCTTGCATCGCCTTATGAACGATCCCGGCTTTATCGAAGCGCAGATCATCCATTTCCGTGGCAATTATAAACCTAAAATGCCCCGTGGCGTCTATTTGGGCATAAAAATGGACTGCCCCGATCTTGGCGGAATTTGGAAATTAGACATTTGGTCCTTAACAAAACAAGATTTTGAAAAAAACCGCGTATTGATCGAAACTCTAAAATCTAAATTGGATCCGCAAAATAGAGCCCTCATTCTCGAACTGAAACATGAGATGATGGCTGGTAGCGAACGCGTTCCAAAGATGGGTAGCCATTTTTTGTACCAAGCAATCCTTCTCGACGGCATCAGAGATAAGGAAGCGTTATATCAATATTTTGCCTCTCAAGGAATATCGATAAAAAAATGATTGCTAACCCGTCGATTAGAAATTTTTTAGATGAAAATCAAATGCTTGAGAAACAAATTCTTGAACATCCAGATGAAGTCTCGTTCGAGTTTTTTACTGAATGGAGTTCCAATCAACAAAAAATGGGTGAACATCTGGCAAATATTGCTTTTTGCGCCATCGCCAAAAAATATGATGCTTACATTCTGTCGAACCCGGTAAATCCAGCCTCTTATGCGCATTTTCTCCGTTCCGATGTCCAGAGTAAAACCTTTACCATTCGTGCGCGAACCCTTAGAAATGGGATACGCAGCGGGTTTCTAGAATCTGAATCTGGAATGAAACTTCTCGATTTTTGGATTCAGGGACAACAGCTTTACGCAGTAGAAAGAGCAGGCAAAGAATGCCTTGTGAAGCAAGCGATCGTCTCTGATAGGTATCTCCCTGTTTCTTGCTATGAAGACGGGTTATTTATTGTATCCGATGTTGATTTAGTATCAATCTTCAGCCGCGAGAATTCCGACAAAATAATATTCGATTCGTTATACGGTGAACTCACAGCACAGGAATTTACGATCATTCGAGATGTGAATCAATATTTTCAGACACTTGTATCAAACTATTACGCATTTGCAGCTCCTTCTTTGTTTAGGGTCATTGCCCATGGGCCCGCCAACCGGTTTTCCCATTCTAAAGCGTCCCACCTCCACTATCCCATGAAAGTCTACACACCTCAGTCATCCATTGAGTTTTTAGATCGTGAATTTCTCAACTTTAATCGAAAGGTGGATAGCTTGGGCTACCATGTCTATCTCAATCCTCAATGGGAATTCTAGAGTGAACCTTGTTGTCCTTGTAATATCTTTAATTTTTAACACTTCCAATGCTGCATTGCCCGTCGATTGGATTGATATTCCACGAGCAGATTATAAAGCGATTTTAGCCACCCAAGAATCTGAGATCGAGACCCTCAACCAGTTGATCGAACGGTATCATTTCATCGACAAATCCTCTCTAAAGTGTTTATCGAAGCGTATTGAGTCATTGGTGGCGATCAGCGCCTGCCTTGAACAGTTGGCGGCGCGAGAACAATCTTCCGACCAAAGATCGACCATCCTCCTTTTAAATAAAGCTGTTCAGGGTAAAAGAACATATCTCGAAAAACTCTTGGAAATTCCCTCCGATGAGGCCATCACATCCTATCATCTCGATTATTCCCCCTTTGTAGAGACCCGTTTTGAGCCGCTCGCTTTGAGAAATAATAGCACCTATTCGCTAAAAATGAAGGAATTTTGGGGCACATTTTGGCTTGAATCGATTGACCCTTGCCATCGGCGCCTAGCAAATTACTACCAATTTTGGCTGGATACAAAACCTCCTGCCAGAGATTACCAATCTTTTTTTGTATGGCTTGAATCACAACCGATTCCAAAGAACGTCCCAGTCGTCGATTATTACTCAGACGCGCAGCTCGAAGCTTGTCGTATCGAAATAGTGGATGGGTATTTAAGAAGATCCCATACTCATGAACTTGTGAACACCGACCCTGCCAAGCGCAACCTATTTGTTATCCTTTTATCGAAAGATCTATACCTGGAAGTTTTCAAAGACGGGGTTTGGCATACCAGTTTAAGTCGCGGCAAGCCTGTCTTGGGAGCAGGTCTTCTACAGATCGAGCAGGGCCTCGTTAAAACCATCGCTTTTGAAAGCGGTCATTACCTGCCTTCCCTTGAACAGAGCTTTCAATCCATGCAAATCCTTCGTGAGCAAGGTGTTCGCTTTCAAGAGCCCTTCGAGATTATCTATTTTGAAAGTAGAAATAAATATAGGATCATGGTATCGGGAAACGATATCGGGCAATACCGAGATTTTAATACAGCAATCCATCAATCCCAAAGGGAGCTGGTATCCTCTAATGAATTCTAAACTGATTATCATCTTTATAGTTTTCTCACAATTTATTTGGACCGACTCCTTTCGTCTTGTGACTTACAATATTTTGAGCGACGATCACATCATGAATGGGTTGTACGATCACGTGAACGAGGAAATCCTTAAATGGCAAAATCGACGCGATAAAATTGTGGAAAGAATTAAAAATCTAGATCCGGACGTAATCTGCCTTCAAGAATTGAATACGACCTCTTTTGCGTACTTCAAAGAAGCTCTGGAGGACTTCGATGGTTTTTTCGCCAAAAAAGGAAGCTCTTCCAACGAGGGCGTCGGGACTTTTTGTAAAAAAAAAACATTTAAAGAAACTCGCCACAAAGCTGTCCTTTGCGATGGGACTTCTCGTTGCGGGTGTACACCCACTCAACCGGCTCTTTTCACGCATCTTCTTCTCAAGAACGATAAAGTCCTCACATTGATCAATACAAAAATCAAATGGAGCAAGGAGAAAACCCCTAGCGGCCCTCAATGGAATCATGTTCAATTTATCCTACAATCCATTCCTCAAACTGCAACGGTCGTCGTAGGCGATTTCAACATGGAGTCGGACCATCCTTTCATGCAGGACTTCTATTCAGCGGGCCTTCAAGATCGATTCCCTAACACCTTTTCTTGCTATGCCAACAAGAATTTTCAAAAAATTGACTACATCCTGTCCACGAACGATCTCCAAAATACCCCTTTCGAGAGTACTTCCTTAAGCGAGGCACAGCTACTTCCAAACGAAAATGAGCCTTCAGACCATTTACCTCTAGGAAGCGTGATTACGTATGAATGACGCTGTGCAAGTCAGAGATCTAAAGAAAAATTTTAAAGTCGCGAAAACAGGGAGGGGAGGTCCCTTAGCAAAGCTCAAGCAATTCATACACCCTCTGCATGAATCCTTAAATGCTGTGGATGATATTTCTTTTGCGATTCGACGGGGAGAGAAGGTCGCATTCATAGGACCTAACGGGGCCGGAAAATCTACGACGATCAAGCTATTGACTGGCATTTTCCAGCCCTGCGCGGGTTTCGTTCGGATTTTTGACCAAGACCCCTATATCGACCGGAAAAACGTCGCATATAAGATCGGTACGGTTTTTGGGCAGCGAAGCCAACTCTGGTATCACCTTCCCGCTTATCACTCATTCAAGCTATTGGGCACGATTTATGATATTGACCGTAAGAAATTTAAAGAACGACTAAACCATCTTATCGAGATCGTTCAACTTTCCCCGTTTATCTCGAGACCTATCAAAGAACTGTCCCTTGGCGAAAGAATGCGTTGCGAACTGGTAGCGAGTCTATTGCATAATCCTGAGATCTTATTTCTGGATGAACCTACGATCGGATTAGACATTATCTCGAAAGACGCCATCCGCCATCTCATCCATCAGCGGTCGGAACTGGAAGCAACAACGATTTTTTTGACTTCGCATGATATTGCCGATATAGAAAAAGTTTGCGACCGCATTATTTTAATCAATAAGGGCAAGATCATTGTCGATGATTCAGTCAAATCAATCAAGAAACGGTATCTCAAAAACAAGGTAATCACGATGAAATCTGAAGAAAAGCTCGAATGGAGATTCCACCCAGCTATTTCTCTCGTTCATGAGAGGGATAGTTTTTATAAATTCGAAATCGATCTCAACTTGATGAATCCGCAAGAAGCGGTTCGATATTTCGCGCAAAACTATCGATTTACGGATATCGTCATCGAAGATCCACCTTTAGAGGAGATCATCAAGGGAATCTACCAATCTTGAAAAAGTATTTTTTAATGATCTGCTATTCACTCATGCACAATGGGAAAAATCGAAAAGAGCTGTTCGTTCGATCATCGTTTTTCTTAGCAATTCTCTATATTTTTTCAAAACTTTGGCAAGCCACCCAATTCTCCGATGCTGCAAACCAACAATCGATGATCTGGTATCTATCGGTCACGGAGCTGATCGTTCTCTCGGTCCCCTTCATCCAAGTCGATATTGAGAATGACATCCGCAGCGGCGATGTCGTCTATCAACTGCTCAAACCAATGAATTACCTTTGGCTTAAAATTTCTGACTGTATTGGTTCTTTTCTTTTCCGCTTTACAGTTTTAATGCTTATTGCAATCCCCTTCTGCGCCTATTTGTCCGGTTCGATCCCACCTCTCCCTATTCTATTCGCAACCTATTTGACTGCAGGGATAGCCGGGCTTGTTTTCATTCTATTCCAGACGACAATTGGACTTCTGGCATTCAAGCTTCAAGACTCAACCCCTATCTTTTGGGTCTGGCAGCGCTGCTCATTTCTTTTTGGCGGTTTGCTAATCCCTTTGGATTTTTATCCCGCGTATTTAAAGACCACTGCCTATTTTCTTCCTTTTGCATCCCTTCTCTATGGCCCCGGACGCCTGATTCTTTCGTTTAACATCGAGCATTTTTTTATCGTTTTGGGCGGACTCTTGTTTTGGGGTAGCTTCGCTTTATTTTTGGCAAATTGGATGTATATTCGCATGCTTAAAGCGCTCAAAGTAAACGGGGGATGACATGTCTGAACTCAAGAATCTTTTAGCTCATATTAAGATCAGCATTCAATCGACGGTCAGTTTAAGAGAATCATTTCTCTTGCAGTCATTTTTCATGCTTCTCAGCAATTTAGTTTTTTTTTTATTTTGGTGGATCTATTTCGATAACTTCAACTCCATTAAAGGCTGGATGCTATCTGATATTGCTTGCCTTTACGGAATTGTAAACGGCGCCTATGGAGTCTTTTCTGTATTTCTAGGCGGAAGCCGCTACCTCTCACGGATGGTGTTTGAAGGCGATCTTGACATGCTGATTGTGAAACCGAAAAATCTATTGCTGCAAATCATGGGGTCCAAGTCGACATCCTCCGGATGGGGCGACATCGTAAGTGCCGCAGTTTTTTTAGCCTTCTCAGGATATATCACAATAATAAACTTGCCGTTTTTAGTTTTATTCATTCTCACAGCTTGTATTGTAATTGCTTCTTTTTCGATTATAATGGGCAGCCTGGCGTTTTGGATTGGAGATTCGCACGCTCTTTCAAAACAAATTTTTGAATTCCTGCTTACCTTCAGCAACTATCCAAAATCTATTTACGCCGGAGCCATTAAAGTCTTTCTGCTCACAATAATCCCTTCAGGATTCATTGGTTTTGTGCCCATCGAAACCATCAAGACTCAATCGTTAAGTGGGGTGCTTTACATCCTAGGATTCACACTTGTTTATGCTTATTGCGCATCTAAGATTTTTTATTGCGGATTGAGAAAATATTCTTCGGGAAATAAACCAGGATTTAAGGTTTAGTCAAGTCAGGCAGTGTTATTTTCCGAAGTTTAATTTCGTCATATGATAATTTTGTATTAGGTGTCATTGCAAATACAATAATGGCATATCTTTTTTTATTTTGTTTTAGGACGCCGTGAGGAGTTGGATGGATAGGCAAATTTAGATGTTGCAAGGCAAGTCCTGGGATCAGCAGTAAAGAACTTGTTGATGCGTCTTTTTTATGCTTGCGGGTGGGCATGGAAAAGTCTTCCGTTGCCAAGTCTTCCTTATAGGGAGCGATCAAAAGAGATTCGCATTCATCATTTTCGTTATTGTCGAACAAAAAAGATAATCCCGAGAAATCGAAGTGGGGATTGCTAGCGGCGACCTCGGAAGACTCGTACCTCACAACCTTTGTGAGGATCAAAAGTTTTCCATCTTCAGTATATAAGACCTTTGAAAGATCAATTGTGGAGCCGATAGATTTGATAGCCTCCTCAAATTTTTGTTCGCCAATCTTTGTAATATCTCTTAACGATTTTAATAGAGCCCCGAACTCCTTCGAGTTTGATGTTATTTCGTGGTGGTTGTTTATAATTAAATTAAAATAATCGTCAGTAAAATGAAAGTAAGTCTTTTTGTTTTTTCCAGATTTTGTATTATCGACATATCCGATAGGGGGATACCCATAGAGGCTATTTTCATGTGATTTTGCGTACTCCTGATCAATCTCATAGAGGACTTTAGCCCATTCGGGGTGCTTATCGATGAAATAGTTCAGTGAGTCGAGCTGAGAATAAACTTTTGCGAAATACTCCTGTCCGCAGTATTCATTGAGCATTTCATGATAGCCTTGGGACTGAAAGTCATCGAGGATGGTGGATGCATTCATTGGTGCAAAATTTAATACAATGGCTAAAAAAGAAATTAGACATTTGTCTATTACCCCCCGAAAAAAAATCGAAAGTCGGTCAAAATAATCCCGACAATTGACAGAGCCTGAGTTATGCAAGAGGTCTATGATCCTAAACATAGGTACCCTTAAATTTTCAAATGCTTTATCGTATCACAGAATGGTGTTTTGCTGTTTCGTTTACCAACAACCAAGGCGAGCAAGATGTCCGCATGGTCAAGTTAAAGCAAAAGATCGCTGTTTAATTTTTAGATGCCCCTGATGAAAAAGGGGGGATCTGAATAGTTACGTAATTTTTACGCTTTTGCGTAAGGTGAGTTTTTATATGGACAAAGCCCAGTATCTTTCTAGAGAGATCCTTAGGTGTGTTTTTCTTTTTTTCCCTCTTTTGCTTTTAGGGGCAGACCATCGGATTTCCCAAGCTTCGAGGCAACGCCATCAGGCGATTCGAGAACACTACAAGGGAACGGAGCGGTTAGGTTGGTGGGAGGGAAGAACCATGACTGGCGATTGGGAGGGACGGCTCACAAAGCTTGCCAGGATGGGTATTACCTTTGATTCGAATTTTACAACTGATATTGCTGCGAATCCCGTGGGGGGACAGGCGAAAGGTTTTGCTTACGCAGGTTCCTATGGTCTTTCCCTAAATATTAACTGTGAAAAGGTAGGATTTCAAGGGTTGGATCTTTTCAGCTCTGCTGTATGGCGGACGGGAACGAGCTTGTCGCAAAGAAAGATCGGCAATCAATTCCCTGTGCAGCAAGTGTTCGGTTCTCAAACTGTGAAGTTAAACGAGTTGTACCTTTCTTTAGCAGCCTGGGAAGAAGGCATTCTTATCAAAGCGGGCCGATTGGATGCTGGAAACGACTTTCTTGCATCGCCCTTGTATTCGAGGTATGTCAATAATGGGTTTAATGGGAATCCTGTTGCTGTATTTTTCAATGTCCCTTTTACAGCCTACCCCAACTCTACGTGGGGTGCTTATCTTTTTTGTCGGCCTTATCAATACTTGTCTATGAAGTATGCTGCTTTTAATGCGAATTCAGATGTATTAAAAGCGAAATATCACGGTGTGAATTTTACTTTTCAAAGTACGAATGGCGTTCTCTGGATTACAGAATGGTGTGCCCTTGTGAATCAAGAGCAAGGAGCAAGTGGAATGCCTGGCCACTATAAAGTGGGCTACTATTACATGACAGGTGATGAGCCGAAATTTACCGGGGGCAAACAAAGGGGAGATCAATGCCTCTACTTTCTATTTGATCAAATGATTGTGCGGCAGGGAGGTTCTCTATCGACACGCGGGTTGACTTCTTTTATCTCTCTTCTTCTGGCTCCCAAAAATAGGAATCTATTCCCTTTTTATTTCGATGCCGGGCTTCAATACAGGGGACTGTTCCCTGGGCGACCTGATGACTATTTAAGTCTTGGATATATCTATGGAAAGTACAGTTCCACGCAAGCGAGAGTGCAAAGATCTGAGGGGAAAGAGGCAGAAAACTTTGAGACGGTATGGGAGCTTAGCTATTGGGCACAGATCAACCAGTGGTTTTATATCACTCCCGATCTTCAGTATATTGTGCATCCCCGGGGATTGCATATACCTAATGCCTTTGTCATTGCTGCGCAAATAGGCTTTGATATTTGGTAGAAAACCTCTTTCACAAGAGAGCGATCGGATGAAAATGGAGATAGTCGCAAGAGGTGAGTAGATAGCGAACGCCTCTTTTAGTTCCGAAGAGATCGAGGTTCCCTTTTAAATTATGTAAATGGCCAAAGACGCAAATCTGAATGCGGTGCTCTTCGAGAATTTGTGCCGCTCTAGAAGGTTTGAGATCCGCTCCAATCGGAGGATAATGGGTCATGGCAATCCGAATGTTCGCTGACGAATCGAGTTGATTCAGACTCATTTTTAAACGCCCGAGTTCCCGCTCGAAAATGGTTTGATTGAGTTCTACTTGCGCTAGCTCCTCAGGATTCTTTTTTTTTGCCTTCGGGTTTTCTTTAAACTCAATGAATTCTTTGAAAGAATACTCAGGAGTATCCCAAAGCCTCGCTCCCCCTACTGTCACCCCTTTCCAATGGAAGGCATTATTTTGGATCAGATGAATCGATGGCGGCAATATTGTAGTCAGTTTACTGAGCGAACCCCACCAATAGTCATGGTTTCCTTTGATCAGCACTTTGGTTCCTGGAAGATTATGCACCCACTCGAGATCGGGAATCGCTTGCTCCAGTTTAAGCGCCCAGGAAAGATCTCCTGGGATCAAGACTAGGTCATCGGCATGAATCACATGGATCCAATGCTCCTTAATCTTTTCAGCATGACCCTCCCAATGAGAGCCAAAAAGCCCCATCTCTTTTCCCAAATGTAAATCGCTAATAGACCAGATTCGCATGACTATAAGTTATACCAAATACGATGGGTCTGGAGCAAACAAATTGGCATTGTAGCTGGATCGAACCAAAGGGCCGCAATACATGTGGCGCACGCCCCACTGCTGCCCGTATTCTTCGTACGCTTTGAACTGATCGGGGTGCACGAATTCTTTGACTCTGAGTTTGGTGTGGCTTGCCTGGAGATACTGTCCGATCGTAATGATATCGCAGGAAAGAGAAAGATCTTTGATCGTCTCTTTCACCTGAGCTTCCGTTTCTCCTAAACCAAGCATCATCCCCGATTTGACGAAGGTCGTTTTTCCAGATTGTTTGGCTGCTTTTAAAAGGTTGAGCGAACGATCATATTTAGCTTTGTGTCGCACACGTGGGGTAAGTTCTCTTACTGTTTCTATATTGTGGTTAAAGATTTCAGGGCGCTGTTCGAGAACTATGTCCAGCAGCTTTACATCTCCCGAGAAGTCTGAGGTGAGAACTTCTATGGTGACTCCTGGATTTCCTCTTCTTATGGCGAGGATGATCTTCCCCATATGATGAGCTCCTTGGTCAGGAAGATCGTCTCTTGCCACCATTGTAATGACGGCATGGCGAAGACCTAGCTTTTTGACAGACTGGGCAATACGCTCAGGCTCATCTTCCTCTGGAAGTTTGGGTTTTTTGCTGAAGTCGATATCGCAAAAACCACAATTGCGAGTGCACTCTTTTCCGAGGGCTAAGAACGTCGCTGTTTTTTTCGTATAGCATTCGAGCCGGTTGGGACATTTCGCCTCTTCACAAACAGTGTTCAACCTGAAATCTTCGATGATTTGATTCGTTGTAAAAATCTGTCCTCCCCGCGGTAGCTTTCGGTGAAGCCAGGAAGGAAAACGGCCTGAACGTTTCTCTTCGGGGTTATTGGGTAGAATATTGAGTTTTGTCATCGTTTCTTCACCGGCGGTAAATGAATCGGAGTCTTGTAAGCCATAAGAGCTGCTTCGTGCCAACTTTCCCCCATTGTCGGATGGGCATGAATCGTCTCAATTACAGACTCTAAGGTAAGTTCATTTTGAATGGCAAGAGCCATTTCACCAATTAAATTGGAAGCTTCATGGCCTACCACAGAAGCACCTAAAATTTGATTTGTTTTCTCATCGAAAACAATTTGGGCAAATCCTTCGGTTTCAAGAGCAGCCTGGGCCTTTCCAAGAGCGGGAAAGGGAAACCATCCTTTGGCAGCCTGAAATCCAGCTTTTTTTGCCTCTTCTACTGTGTAACCAACAGTTGCAATTTCTGGGGTTGTAAATACGACAGCAGGGACCGCTTCATAGTGCATTTTAGCTTCTATTCCGCATGCATTCGATGCGGCGACAACCCCTTGGTGAGAAGCCACATGGGCGAGCATCCATTTCCCAGTGACATCGCCGATCGCATAAATGCCAGGCACTCCCGTCTCCATCCGCTCGTTGGTTTCGATAAAGCCCCGCTCATGGGTCAGTACCCCCGCTTTTTCGAGGTGTAAACCATCTGTGTACACTTGTCTGCCGACCGCAACCAGGGCAAATTCCGCATCCATTGTTTTCCCATCAGAAAATGTAATGTGCACATGGTCGGTTTGGGTTTCAATACTGCGCACTAAAGCGCTTGTTTGAATTTCGATGCCCCGATGCATAAAGGATTTGCTGAGAAACTGCGATACTTGCTCGCCTTGCGTTGCTAAAATAGTCGGAAGGGCTTCTAAAATGGTCACTTTTGTGTTGAGTTCTACAAAAAGGGAGGCAAATTCACAGCCTATATAGCCCCCTCCGATGATGGCTAAGCTTTTGGGCGCCTCGGTGAGTTCTAAAAGAGAGGTTGAGTTGAAAATGCGTTTGTTGTCGCAAGGGAACGCTTTGATGTCGAGCGGCACGGAGCCGGTTGCAATGATCATCTTCCCTGCGTTTATAAATATGTTGTCGTGCCCCATGACCTTAAGAGTTTTCGGCGATTCAAAAGAAGCGGTGCCCCGATAGATGGTAATTTGGTTTGACTGGATTAGGCTTTCTAGGCTACTTCGGAGCTTTTCAATGACAGAGTCTTTTCTCTTTTTCATTTGGTCATAGTGAAATTGAATGGATCCCACTGAAATTCCGAACTCTTTAGCTCTTTTCACTTGGTGGAGGACGGCGGCATTCGAAAGGAGCGTTTTTGTAGGAATGCAGCCAACATTTAAACAGCAGCCGCCGATGAAATCTTTTTCAATGAGCCCAACCGATTTTCCCAGTTGTGCAGCTCGGATGGCAGCGACATATCCACCTGGGCCAGAGCCGATGATCGCGATGTCATGAGTCTTTCTCGTTGTCATGTTTTGTACCCTTAGTAAAACAGCAAAAGCGCAGTATAAGAAAAAAGCGGCTTTCCTTATACTACGTTTTTGGAAGGCAGACCTATGAAGGCGAAAAAACGTCAAAAATTGTGTTATCATTGTGAAGGTGATGTGGATCTTGAAGTGATTGTCTGCCCGTTTTGTGCAGCGGATCTTCGAGTAGAAAAGCCTGAGGTTCAACGGCCTGCTTATAACCCTGGGACGCATTTAAAAAACGTATCTACGCAGGCCTCTTTGTATCCCTCCTCTCAGCCCTCCAAAAATAAAGAGGAAGCAATCGCCGAAGGGGTTCAGGAGCCTCTTGAAGAGACTGAAGAGGAAAAAACTCTGTGGGCTCCTATGATTTTCCTCACACTAGGGTTTCAGCTATTTCTTTTGGGTCTTTTGATGCTGTTTTTTTCGCATGGAGGGATTCTGATGTTCAAATGGGATGCTAGGTTTTGGTTTTTTTATATTCTTGCCGCTTTCCCTCTTGTTGTCTTTGGGTATAAAAAGCTATAACACCAATCGCAACAAATAAATTCATATTAGACCTCTTGCATAATTCAGGGTTCGTCGCTTAAAAGAGCGGGCCAAAGAAGTAGAAGATTGCATACAGAATGAGCGTGGGGATGAGGGCGGCTAGCAAGAGGTTTAACGGTTTAATTCCGTCAAAGTGCTTTCTTAAAATCGCATAGCCTGCAGGATTGGGTGCGTTCGCGATGACTGTCAACCCTCCCCCTGCAATCACGCCGGTAAAAACAGCATATTTAAAGGCTTCGCCCCAATTGGGAATCAGGGTGGTAAGGTAAGAAATAGCCGCATTGTCGTTAAATCCTGTCATTGCAATGGCTACCCCCATGACTGAAAGGGGGTTTAAATCTTCTAGAATTGATACGACCCACCATCCCTGAAGCCCTCCATGAATGATGAGCCCTGCTAAAAAGAGGCCGACAAGCAGCGGTCTTGCAATCTGAATCGAGTGTTGATGCGCTCTTGTTGCTTGGTGAAATCCGATAAAAAAAAGAAATGTGGCGATAAAAATAGCTGGATATTGGGAAACTACGACAATCCAAAACATAAAGAGCATGTGAATACACGTTACCCAGAGTGGGATGGGATCCTCTTTGGGCTTTGAAGTAAATTCTTGATAGACCTGCGCCGCTTTTTGTTTCACATGCATATGGATGAGTTCTTTTCTAAAAAAAAGCCAGTAGAGGCTATTAGAAATGAAAATCCCCAATGCCGCTTTCCAGCCAAAGTTAAAGAATATATCTTGGATGGACCAATTCCAACAGTGGGAGAGAATCAGTACAGCGGGAGACGCAAAATCTGTCAAAATCCCCCCCACAGAAATATTGACAAAAAGTAGGCCCAAGGTAGCATAGCTAAGTTTTTTGCTCGGATAATATTGATAAAATTTTTCTGAAAGTAAAAGGGCGCATAGCGCCATGGCTGCAGCCTCCGTGATGAAAGAGCCCAAAAGAGGACCGATTGTCAAAAGAACAAACCACCAAGCAGAGAGAGATCCTCCCAGCCCCTTTGCTATCCAACCGATGAGCTTTTCTGCGGTGTGTACAATCGGGCGAGTGGAGGCCATGGCCAAGATGACCACCACAAAAAGAGGCTCTGTATAATCTCTTGTGTTGATGTATTCGAAACTGATGGTCCAGTTATAATAACAGCCCATGGCGATAAAAAGAGGAATGGCCCAAAGTGCAAATACTATTTCTATTTCTGCAAGAAAGTAGAGAATATGGCACCAAAAGCTCCTCTCTTGTGTTGTTCCTTTTCTTTGGGGGAGCTCTTTCTCCTCTAATTTTTTTGCCCATTCATGCACTTTATAAACGGAGAGCGTATGAATGATAGCTAGAATGAAAATGATCAGAGAAATGATGTGAAAAGAGGAAAATTTCAAAGATTCGATTTGTAAAATCAGAGGGTCTTTAAGACAGTCATACTTTGCAGGTTGCTTGAGCACTTCAGCAAGGATCATCACTTTGCTAAGCTTATACGATTCGCCAAAAATAAGATATGATCATTTCCGGTATGCAAGAGGTCTATTCAAGCTCCTTGGATGAGCGTTGGCATTTTCTTGTTTCTTTTAGGAGCTTCTCGGTGCTGTTGGGGCATCATCTCAAATCGGAAGAGATCCTTTGCGATTTCTTGACGAAGCCGGAGGGAAAGTGCCTCAAAGAGGTGGAATGATTCATGTTTAAATTCGAGTAAAGGATCTTTCTGACCCACCGTGCGCATGTGCACATCAGATCTTAAATGATCGATGTGGAGAAGATGTTCCTGCCAGAGCTGATCGCTTCTTCGGATCATCAAACTGCGGATCACTTCTAGAAGAACATTTTGCGCTTTTTCTGCCACATTGAGTTCGGGTCTAAACGAAGAGAGGAGCTGCCGCTGATAGAAGGTTTTTTGCTGAAAGGCGGAAAGGATCGTATCGACTTTCTCCTTTTCACTGAACAGATTTTCAAAAGAGATCGGAAATTGCTCTTGGAGGGCTTTGGGGTCGTTCGGGTGCTGAGAGAGAATGTGCCGGGCCACAGATTCTAAAATCTCTTCAGCGATTTGGTGCGGATTTTCTGTAAAGAGAAGATCGTTTCGAAATGCGTATACTTCTTGGCGCTGTCTGTTCATCACATCATCGTATTCAAGCGTGTGTTTACGCATCGTGTAGTTGCGCTGCTCCACTCTTTTTTGCGCCGTTTCAATCGACTTATTGAGTACTTTTGCTGAGATTGGCTCTCCTTCAGGGGGACGGAAACGCTGGAGTAGTGCTGTCATTCGAGGAGATGCAAAAAGTCGCATGAGCGAGTCTTCAAAAGCGACGAAAAATTTCGAAGACCCTGGATCTCCCAGTCTTCCCGAGCGGCCGCGGAGCTGTCTGTCAATTCTCCTGGAACTGTGTCTTGTCGTCCCGATGACGTGAAGTCCTTTGAGCTCGCGGACCCCTTCTTTCAGCTTAATGTCTGTTCCTCGGCCCGCCATGTTGGTCGCAAGGGTAATGGCCCCTTTTTGCCCAGCTTCTGCAATGATTTGGGCTTCGTGCTCATGGTTTTTCGCGTTCAAAATCGTGTGAAGCAATTTGTTTTGCTTTAAAATTCTGGAGAGTTTTTCTGAGATATCGACAGATTCTGTTCCAATGAGGATGGGTCTTCCCTGAGCGTGAATCTCTTTAATTTCTTTGAGAATCGCGATGTATTTTTCTCTTTCTGTCATGTAAATTTCATCATCGTAGTCGATACGGGCTGAGGAACGGTACGTGGGAATCTCTAGGACATCGAGCTTGTAAATTTCTTTAAATTCATTCGCCTCCGTCATCGCTGTTCCCGTCATTCCAGCGAGCCTTTCATACATACGGAAATAATTTTGGAGTGTAATCGTCGCGTAGGTTTGGGTCTCTCCTTGGATAGCTACGCTCTCTTTCGCTTCAATCGCTTGATGCAGACCATCGGAGAAGCGGCGGCCAGGTTGTGGACGGCCCGTATTCTCATCGATGATGACGATCTTTGCTTCTTGAACGATATAGTCGATGTCTTTTTCCATCAGAAGATGGGCGCGGAGAAGCTGTCTTAAATTATGCGCTCGCTCTTTACGTTTTGCATCCTCTTCACGAAGTGCTACTTTCGCCTGCATTTTCTCTTGTTCACTGGTCTTTTTCTGATCAATCACAAGATACTCATAGCCTAAGTCCAGCATTACAAAGTCATCGGCGCCCGCTCCCTCCTTAAACTCGCTCCAACTGTGGATTCCTTTATCCGTCAATTCATATTCGTTATTTCTCTCGTCGATAACCATGTAAAGATCTGCGAGAGTCTGAAATTTTTCTTCTTTATTCGCCTCTCCAAAGAAGTAGGTTTCCCAACGGTCGATTTCGGCGCGCATATCGGGGTTTTCTTTGAGCCTTTTTAAGATTTTATTACGAGGCGTACCCTTGCTCACGAGCCAAAGTCTCTTGAAGGCCTCTTTTTTTTGCTCTTCTTCTTGTTTGGTGAGTTTTTTGGAACTGGCTATCTCCTCTAGAAGGTGGAGCGATTCTAACACCCTTCGAGCCTCTGTTGCTAAGCGGTTGCAGTGGTCGCGCTGGATTCGGACCATGTTCGCTACCCCCTCTTTCAGCTCATCATACATTTGGCGACTTTCAGGGACAGGGCCCGAGATGATAAGTGGGGTCCTCGCTTCATCGATGAGAATGGAGTCAATTTCGTCGACCATGGCAAAATAATGACCTCTTTGCACTTGGTCGTTTTTATGCATGGCCATGGAGTTGTCCCGAAGATAGTCAAAGCCGAACTCAGAAGCGGTTCCATACACGATATCGGATGCGTATACCCCCTTTCTGTCCGCCGGGTGGATGTCGTTTGTCAAGGATGCAACGCTCAAGCCTAAGAATTGAAAAATCGATCCAACCCATTCGCAGTCTCTTTTGGCGAGATAGTCGTTTACCGTGACGAGGTGCACAGGCTTTGCTGTCAGGGCATGGAGATAAAGCGGCATCGAAGCGGTGAGCGTTTTCCCTTCCCCCGTCTGCATTTCAGCAATCGATCCGTGATACATCGCGATGGCGCCCAAAATCTGAACGTCATAGGGAATCATGTCCCATTTCTGGTCGTACCCAGAGACATGAACGTCAGTGCCGCAAAGGCGCCGGCAAACATTTTTTACAAGGGCGAATGCTTCAGGAAGAAGAGAATCGAGAAGCTCCCCCTTAGCAAGCCTTTCTTTGAACTCTATTGTCTTGTGCCGGATCTCATTTTCGCTTAGTGCTTGATACTTCTCTTCCCAGCCGTTGACTTGGGGTATCAGCTGCCAATATTTTTTGAGAAGCCTAGATTGTTGTGTGCCGAAAATTTTTTTAATGATGCCGAACATGCGCTGCTATATCCCTAATTCAACTTCCCAAAATTTTAGTAGGAATAGTCATTTCAGACAAGGTATAAATTTTTATGTAAAAATTTGAATTACGAATAAAAAAAGTGTATGAATTTTATAATAAAGTTGGTTTGGTTATGATCTCAGTCTATGCTGAAGGGGAACAATCTTCATTTACGTACGGTGAAAGAAAAAGATTTAGAAAAACTTTACTCTTATTTTGATTCGATTCACATGCGCGGAGAGTTTTTATCGAGTGATTTACTTTCTTTTCATCGATTTGGTCTGGAATTTCAGCAAACGGGGTTTTGGTCGGATGGGAAGGGTATCCTTCTTGTTGAGATGAGAGAGCAATTGATTGGGGCGCTTTGGTTTGAAAGGCAGTCGTTTTTAGATTGTTTGGATCTGCATTTTTATATTTTTCATGCGGAACATAGGGGTCGTGGGTTGATGACAGAGGCGCTGTCGCTTTTTTCTTCCTATCTTTTTGCTACAAAAAAAACGGAAAGGCTACAGCTATCCATTCCTGACTATTCCAAAGCGGCGCTTCGAGTGGCTCAGAAAAGCGGGTTTAAGTTTGAAGGGATTGCGCGCTCTAGTTTTTTCCATCGGGGAAAGTATCTGGACCTTTGTATCTATTCGCAGCTTCGTTCTGAGTGCTTAGATATAAATAAAATCTTTGGGTAAAAAAAATTTTTCCTTAATCTGAAAGAATGGTTATCTCTCGGGATCGAAAGTGGTTCATCCTTTTTGCGATGAGCATGGCGTTTTTCGTTGCTGCGATCGATGGAACGGTCATGAATTTGGCAGTTGTGTGGATTCAAAGCGACTTTCATGCCTCTCTTTCTTCTGTGCAATGGGTTTTAAGCGGATTTCTTCTTTCTTTTGCGAGCTTTACTGTCGCTGCTGGAAAGTTAAGCGACCATTACGGTCATAAGCGGGTTTTTACAATAGGCGTTTTAGTTTTCCTTTTCTTTTCCATTTCTGGTGCCCTTTCGCAAACTACGTGGCAGCTTATCGTTAGCCGTATTTTACAAGGTTTTGGGGCGGCGCTTTTTTGGCCGAGCGTAAATGCTCTTACGCTCCATAGTTTTGATGGGAAATCTCGTGGCACAGCTATGGGGATTTTGACGGGGATTATGGGATTGGCGATGACGATCGGGCCTCCGTTGGGAGGTTTTTTGATTGATCTTTGGAATTGGCGGTTGATTTTGTGGTTTAATGTACCGCTTTGCGTGCTCTCTTTGGTCATGACTTATTATTTTGTCCCTGAAGATGAAAAGCATGAGAGGGGAAAGATCGACTTTTTTGCGATCTTTTTAATTCTCTTGGGCTTTTTTAGTTTTTTTTATGCCCTCAATAGAGGGGGGACGATTGGTTTTAACCGAGTAGAGGTGATGATTGCCTTTGTGATGGCTACCTTGGCGTTTCTGACCTTTGTGATGCACGAGTGCTATGCCAAAAGACCGCTTATTGATTTCACTCTTTTGAAGAGCGGTACCTATGTCACGAGCGTTTTGGTCAGGGTCGGGACAGGTGCATCCTTTTTTGCCGTGCTTTTTGTTCTCGCCTTTTATTTGCAGCACATTGTGGGGTTGAGCGCAGTGAAAGCGGGCCTTTATTATCTGCCTATGACCATCATGATGGGAATCATTCCCCCGATTTTGGGAAGGATGCAAAGGAGAGTGGGGAGTTACTTTCCTATGTACTTTGGAGCCATTTTGATCTGCCTTTCTTTTATTTACTTCCTTTTCCTCGACTGGACCGCTATCACCTTTTCCCAACTGTTTCTTCCTTTATTTTTTTTTGGCCTTGGGATTGGGCTGATCTTGCCTTCTAATATTATGATCGCTTTACAGGAGATTCCGAAGACGCTGACGGGTCTCGGGATTGGGATTCTTTATACATGCATTCTTGTTTCAGGAACCACTTTAGTGATTCTTTCGACCCAGATTATTCGGGAAAAAGGGACGTCTGCTGCTATGAGAATTCTTCGTAAGGATGAGGTTTTCTTAACCCCTCTTCAACAGATGGAGGTGGCCAATGCGGTCACGGGGCTAAATGATCCTCATTTATTTGCACAAGAGTTTCCCGGAAACGAGGCAAAAGTGGCTTATGCTGTTCGATATGGCTTTGAAGAGGCCTTTTTTTTGATTCTTAAAATCTGTGTGATTGTGAGCGCCCTGGTGCTTCTCATCTTTGCTTATGCCCATCTCTACCGCTTGAAAAATTTTTCCTGAACGCGCTACCATGTCCCCTCATGGCTTCTGAGTATATTGATAGGAAAACAGGGAAAAGGTGCATTGAAAAATTTTATGGGCAAAGAGCCCTTTCGCTTTTCTACGGCGATGGATGGTGGTCTCGCCTTTTTTTTCTGACTGTTTTGCCTGTGCTGGCCCATGTTCCTTGGTTTTCTTATCTCTATGGCTATTTGCAAAAAAGACCTAGAAGCGCGAGAAAAATTGCCTCCTTTATCCAAGTCTATGGCGTCGATAAGAGAGAATTTTTGGAAGCGGAGTTTCGCTCCTTTAACGATTTTTTTATTCGAAAGCTCAAGCCAGAGGCGCGTCCAGTGTCCCAAGACCCACGCGTATTGGTCGCTCCAGCAGATGCGAGATATCTTGTTTACCCCCGTTTTGAGGCGTTCAGCATTAAGGAGAAGACCTTTTCTTTAAGGGAGTTTCTTCAAAATATTGAGTTGACCCATCGATATAGAGAGGGATCCATGGTGATCGCTCGACTCTGTCCTTCAGATTACCACCGTTTTCACTTTCCGTGTGATGCTTTTGTATCCAAAGCGAAGCTGATTCCAGGGCCGCTTTTTTCTGTAAACCCCATGGCCCTTCAGAAAAAGTTGTCCATTCTTGTCGAAAATAAACGGATGGTCACGGAAGTGCACTCAGAAAGATTTGGCATGCTTCTTTACCTGGAAATAGGGGCCACCTGTGTAGGTTCTATTCGTCAAACATATCAGCCTGAGACGGTTGTTAAAAAAGGGGAGGAGAAGGGGTATTTTGAATTTGGCGGCTCCTGTATTGTTCTTTTTTTAGAAAAAGGGAAGGTGAGGTTTGACGAGGATCTCCTTCGCAATACGCAAGCAGGGTTTGAGACTCGGATGAACTATGGAGAGTCTTTAGCTTTTAAAGTTCCTTAGTGGATCTTTGTTTTCATCAGCCATTGGGCGATCGGGCTTGCGCCTAGACTCATGAAAAGTGCCGCAGTCAAGGCCTTTGCAAAATGGAGGCCCCCAGGGAATACAAAAAGCACTGCAAAAAGAATGGCAATTCCAATCGAAGCTCTTCCCAGCCCCTCATTGATCGTTTTCGGTTTAGGAAGAAACCACTGGTGTTTGAGAGAAAAATAGGTGCCGAGTCCGATGCCCACACAAGCTCCCATAGTGAAGGAGATTGCTGGTTTTCGCACGGCGAACATCACGCCCAAAGGTAACGCCAAGCTGAGAAGAAGGCAAAAGCGAAGTCCTTTTTGTTCTAGCCAACGTTCTAAAGGAGCTCTGGTTTTCACCAGTAGGCCCAGCATGATGAAGCCTAAAATCCAGCCGCCCAATAGGTCGATTGGATAGTGGACTCCTAAATAGAGTCTTGAGAAGCTAATGAGAAGCATGTAGGTAATGCCAATGATCCAGGCAAGATTGGTTCTCCAGTAATAGATTAAAAGACCTCCTAAAAACAGGGAAGACTCTGCTCCCCCGCTAGGAAAGCCTGTAGTTGATGGATGCAACATGCCAAGCTCTGGCATCTCGGTGCTAGGCCTCGGCCAGCCGATCCAATACTTTAAAAGATGAATCATTACACTGTTGAAGGACAGCCAATAAAACAGGCGAATGCCCCATCGGTAGGAAAACCCCAGCCAAATCAAAGGGATCAAGACAAAGAAAAAATACATAGAGTCAAAGAAATTTAAAAAGCGAAAAAACGGGTCGAGCCAGGCAATTCGGTTCTGGGCTAACTGAATGACAAAATTTAGCTGTTGCTGATGGAATGGCAAATGGGGCATTGCTCGATCTTGTGGCCTCTCGCGGGGCAGTATTCCCTCGCGTAATAAATAATCTGCAAATGCAGCTTAATCCATGTGTCTCTAGAAAACAAGCTTTTGAGATCTTTTTCCGTTTTTTTCACATTCTTGCCGCTACTCAATTTCCACCGTTGAGCCAGTCGGTGGATATGCGTGTCCACGGGGAACGCTGGCTTTTGGAAGGCTTGGCAGAGGACAACGGAAGCGGTCTTATGACCGACGCCGGGCAGTGCTTCTAACTTTTTGAAAGTCTCAGGTACCTTCCCTTCATAGCGATGAATCAGCACTTGAGAGAGATTCCAAATGGCCTTTGATTTGGTCGGAGCGAGTCCGCAGGGCCGAATGATCTCTTCAATTTCTTGTGGGCTTAGCCGACTCATTTTTTCTGGAGTGTTTGCGATTTTGAAGAGCTTTGGGCTGATCTCGTTGACGCGGGCGTCTTTACACTGAGCGGAGAGTAGCACAGCAATCAACAGCGTATAAGCATCTTGGTGCTTGAGCGGAATGCTTGGATCTGGATAAAGCTTATCTAACAGTTTTGCGATTTTTTGGGCGCGCGTTTTTTTATTCATTTGCCTAGACAAAACTTGCTGAAGATTGCGGACAAAATGTCCTCGGTGACATTCGTTCCAATGATAGTGCCCAGTTCATTCAGACATGCTCTCATATCGGAAGTCACAAATTCGGGAGAGCCTTCTGATTGCAGTCCATGTAAAACCGCTTGACACGATGCGACCGCAGAAGAGAGGGCATGAAAGTGTCTTTGCTGTGTGATGAGAATCTCATCTTTAGCTGGAATGCCGTGTTTCCAGATCTTTTGCTCGATGGCCTTTTTGAGTAGATCTAGTCCGATTTTTTCCTTAGCAGAGATTTTCACTGAGGGGATGTCTATCTGTGGTTGAGCGAGATCGATTTTATTCCAGACGATTACTGTTTTTTCTGGGGGGGCTCGTTGAATCAGTTCTTGTTCAGGCGCGCGCGTTGTATCGAGGATCAGTAGGATGAGATCCGCTTCTTGCATGGCTTTTTCAGATCTTCGAATGCCCTCTTTTTCAATGGTTTCTTGCGTGTCCCTAATGCCAGCCGTATCCATCAGTTTGAAGTGAAATGAGCCGAGATGGAGGTCTTCCTCAAGCACGTCGCGCGTTGTTCCGGCGATCTCTGTGACGATGGCGCGATCCTTGCCTAAAAGGGCGTTCATGAGGGATGATTTTCCTACATTCGGTGCGCCGAGAAGGCATAGGCTGAGGCCTGTGTGGAGCGATTTTCCATCGTGAAACGTATCGCGAAGGTGCGCCATTGAAAAAAGGACAGACTCTAAGCGCTTAACAAGTTCCTCTTTGGATGCGAATTCTAACCCCTCTTCAGGAAAATCGACCCAGGCTTCGAGAATGGCCGCGATATCGATCAGTTGTTTTTGAAAGCCTCGAATGGTCTTAGAAAGAGCCCCTTCTAATTGTTTTTCTGCATTTTCTAAGGCGAGCGTGTTTTTTGCGGTGATGAGCTCTTGGATGGCCTCCGCTTGTGCAAGGTCGAGTTTGCCATTGAGGTAGGCTCTTAGGGAAAACTCCCCAGGTTGGGCAGGGCGCGCTCCTGCCTCCAAGACGCGCTCGAGCACCCTTCTAGTGACGAGGAGCCCTCCATGGCACGAAATTTCGATAGAGTCTTCCCCAGTATAAGAGCGAGGACTTCTCATGATGAGAAGAAGGACATTATCAATCGGGATATGGTCTTTTGTTAAAATATTTCCGTAGTGGGCTGTATGCGTCTTAAAATGTTTAGTGGATCGGGAAAAAACCGCTTCCGCAATCTCCAAGGCTGTTTCTCCAGAGACCCGAATAACAGAAATAGCCCCTGTCCCAGGGGGGGTGGCGATGGCTGCGATGGTATCCTTTCTCATGCAAGGAAAAGAATACCATGGGCGGAGTTCTTTTTCAGCTATAACTTCTGGATTCTTTAGGCGCCTATCCATTAGCCTAGGGTTGGAGGCAGCTCATCATGCATGAGGGGTATAAGGTAGTTTCGACCCAGGAGATGGCCCGCGTTGAAGCAACGGGGGACCACGAGAGCTTCATGCGGGAGGCAGGGACAAAGGTCGCTCTTGTAGTCATCCATTACATTCAGCAACATGATCTCCCAAAGAAAGTAACGCTGCTTGTGGGCAAGGGTAACAATGGCGGGGATGCGTACGCCGCAGGCTTGCGTCTTTTAAACGATGGGTTTTCAGTATTTGCGTATCCGCTTTACGAAAAGGTGGCTCCGCTCAATGAAAAATTGAGGGAAGTTTTTCGAAAACAGGGAGGAAAGTTTACGGAAAAAATCGAAGGTGTGCTTGTAGACGGGCTCTTGGGAACAGGGTGTCAAGGCAGGCTAGAGAAGAAGCTCAAAATGCTCATCACCCTGGTGAACCATTCAAACCTTCCTGTCTTTTCGATTGATATCCCATCTGGGGTGCATGGATCTTCTGGACGCGTAGAAGACGTAGCTATTCAAGCCACCGCAACAGTTACTTTGGGCCTCGCCAAGATGGGCCTTTTTATCGAAGAGGGATGGAAGTATGTCGGTAAGCTTTACATCGCCGATTTTGGTTTGTCTCAGGAGAAAATAGCGGAAGCGGAAGCCATATGCTATTTGCCAAAGAAGCTAGAGCTTCCTAAAGTTTGCCGCATCCGTCATAAATACGAAGCCGGCTATGTAGTGGGTTATGCGGGATCTACTCTATTTCGGGGGGCAGCTAAAATGGCAGGGCTTGCGGCCTTGCGCTCAGGTGCTGGGATGGTCAGAGTCTTTCACTCTGGGGACATTGGGGACACTTCGCCCGAGTTGATGACTTCCCAATGGTGTTCCACTCTCTGGAAAAAGTCGCTCAAAAAGGCAAAGGCAGTCTTTATTGGTCCTGGGCTTGGAGAATGCTCAAAATGGCTAAAAGCTCATGTAAAAGAATGCAAGCTCCCTTGCGTTTTTGATGCAGATGCTTTGCAAAAGGAAATGATGTATCCAAAGGGATCCGTTTTGACTCCGCATCGGGGCGAGGCTCTTAGGCTCTTTGGGCTCAAGACAGCTCATGAAGAGGATCTTTTTGCAAGGGCTATTCGCTACTGCAATGCAAACCGCGTTACTCTTGTGTTAAAAGGGGCCCCCACGTTTATTTTCGGGCCCGATCATAAGCCTGTCATTATTCCGAGGGGAGATCCGGGGATGGCAACCGCTGGCAGCGGCGATGTGCTAACAGGAATGATTGCAGCCTTCTTCGCGCAAGGCTCTTCCTCGTATGAGGCGGCTATCCTCGCTGTTACGCTTCACGCTATTGCGGGGGAGTATTCGGCTAAGGACCAAACATCTTATTGTATGACAGCCATGAATCTCATTGAGCGCCTGCCTTCTGCTTTTAAAGCTCTTTTGCATCAAGAAGAAATTGTCCCTTTCATTGCATAGTGGGTGTATATAGGTACGCGATGATACCATTTGAACCAGTCGACAAACTGCAAAATCCCCTCTTGTAGCGAAACTCTTGGATGGAAATTGAGGAGTGTTTGGCTTTTTTCAATGTCGGCAAACGTTTCTAGTACCTCTCCGGTTTGCATGGGGAGCATCTCTTGGATCGCTTCTTTCCCTAGAGCTTCTTCAAGGGTTTGAATGAGGCTCAAGAGGCTGACGGGGCAGTGATTTCCCAGATTAAAAATCTCGCAAGGGGCTTCCAAATCAATGGCCGCTACGGTGCCGTTGACGATATCGTCAATATAGGTAAAATCCCGTTTCATTCGGCCATAGTTAAAAACAGGGATCGGCTCGCCTGCACAGATTTTTTTTGTGAAGGTATAATAGGCCATGTCAGGCCGTCCCCAGGGGCCGTACGCTGTGAAGTAACGAAGGGCTGTGACAGAGGTGCCATAGAGATGGTGGTAAGCATGAGCCATGAGCTCATTAGCTTTTTTGGTCGCTCCATAAAGATTAGCAGGTTGATCTGTGCGATCGCTGACGTGAAAGGGAGTTTTTTGGTTCAGCCCATAGACAGAAGAGGAGGAGGCGTAGGTCAGTTTAATGCTGGGAAAGAGGCGCAAGACTTCCAAAATAGAGACAAAGCCCTCTAGGTTGGAAGAGACATAATCATCCGGATGTAAGATGGAATGGCGTACTCCCGCTTGTGCTGCTAAATGCACCAGATGCGTAATGCCGTGTTTCATGAGAAGTAATTTGAGTTTATCCCTTTCGATAATGTCCAGAGTTTCTACCTGAACGCCCGCTTTTTGAAGCTCTAAGGCCCGAGCTTTTTTTAACTGAGGATCATAGTAAGAATTAAAATGATCCACTCCTAGGACAAAATCTCCCCTTTTTTTCAGCTGGCGTGCCAGATGAAATCCAATAAATCCTGCTGCTCCTGTAATGAAAATTCGTTTCATGAAAAATGTAGTCTCATAAAATAGCTTATGCTATACACATGAACTCCCTCTATGTTAAGGGCCAGAACTCTTTATGACAAGGACCATTCTCCCTTTTGCTGTAGCCTTACTTCTCATGAGTTGTGGTACCGGCCCTTATATGGGCAAGGATCTTTATGGCGCGGATGAATTTGTCCTCGACTCTTACAAGATACGAGAAGGTAAACTCTCGATTTTGGAGATGGAAGGGGTCTCGTGCGGTGAGTTCGATGAAGCTCTTTTGGAAGAGTATGAAGATCGGATCGGCGAAGACGATGTCTTAGATATCATCCTCTATAATCCCAAAAGGAAAGATGTTGCAAGCGCCATCCATACCATTGGAGCTGCAGGCGGCTACCGCGTCATCAAGGGAGAGATCTGCTTGCCAGACTCCCCTCCCATGCGCGTGGAGGGATTAACCCTTGAAGAAGCTCGTCTTAAAATACAAGCATACTACAATAGGCAAATCGCTGATACCCAGGTATTTGTGAAGTATCAAGAGCGGATCGTTCGTAAAGTAGAACTCATGGGTTTAACAGGCACTTCAAGCATTCCTGTGAATGGGAAGCTCCGCTTGTTTGATCTTTTGTCAATGGCTAGAATCCCTGTTGATGCAAACTTGTTTAAAAGCTATGTGTTAAGGGGTGGCCATCCGCTTCCCATCGATATGACAAGGCTGATTAAAAATGGCGATATGTCTCAAAATATCGTCATGCGCGGTGGAGATAAGGTCTATATCGCAGAAGCTTCAGCATCGACCTTGATGGTAATGGGTGAAGTGGGAAGAGACCGGACGATTGCACTGCCCAACGGATGTATGTCTTTAAGGCAAGCTCTGGCTGAGGCAGGGGGCATTCCCTACACTGGGGATAAGTCGTATATTCAGGTGATACGGGGAAACATCTGCCAGCCCAAAATTTACACGCTCAATTGGCAGCATGTTATCCATCTGCCGAACGACAGTCTTCTTTTAATGCCAGGGGATATCGTCTATGTCTGTGCCAAGCCCATTACGGAATGGAACCGCTTTATTTCACAACTTCTTCCGAGCTTTACTGGTGTGGATGTGATGTTTAAAAGCTGTTCGAATTGGGGGATTGTCATCCCTTGAAACCCTCCCTTGATCCAAGAGAATGGCTGATATCGTTAACAGATGTAAAACAGCTTTACATGTCCCATTGGAAAAGGCTAATGAAGTGGGTTTTCATTGGAGGTGTGGGGGCTTTTCTTTTTTTTGCTAATAACGGCGTTCGCTATCAGGCAAAGGCTCTTTTTAAAGAAGACGTGGAGAAGAAAACGTCAGGTAACTTGTTTAATGAAATAATGTTTCAAGGAAGATTCCCAGATCAGACTAAAGCGATCTCTTTTATGAAGTCTAATGAGGTTTTGCGGCCGTTAGTGGAAAAGTTAGGGCTGCAGATTCATAGCAGCTCTTCTTCCGGTTGCATTCAAAACGCTGTATCTAACTTCCGAGATAGCTGGAGGGCAGAAAGGGGGAAATCTATCGAAGACCTTGACCCGTTTCTTTTTGAAAACGTCCACTATTCCTCTGAAAAAGCGGGTTTTTTTACTCTTTTTTTTACAAATGAAAAAGAATTTTCTGTATTTGATGAGACGCAAAAAAAAAGGCTTGAGATAGGAGTGATTGGGTCTCCCGTATGCCTTGAGGGATTTCAATTCACGGTAAAAAAGATCCCGAAGAAGGCGAAGTACAATGTATTTTATCCCTTTTTTGTCACCCATTGGATTCATGAAGCGGGGGCGATACGCTCCTGTGTGACGATCAAAGATAATATAGAAAATAGCTCCCTCATCGATCTTTCTTTTATGCACCGCGATCGTTACTTGGCTGTGCAGATAGTTAATGAATTGATGAACCAGTACCAAGAGTATCTTCGTAGGGAGTATGGCTATGTTGAAAAAGAGCAGCTCGCGTATCTCGAAGGAAAACAAAATCAGATTTTTGCAAAGATGGATGAGCTTTTGACGCAGCACTGCTTATACATGACCAAAAATATCGAAGAAAACGGTTTTTTTGGTTTGGATGAGGAGAGTCAAAGTCTTCTTGTCCCCCATAATCAGATAAGCCAGAAGATACGGGCTATCGACATAGAATTAGAGCGGCTTTCTCGGATCAAAAACGAGGGGAAGATTGTTGCTATTGCTGAGGAAGGGCCGTTTTCCCAGAGGCTCGGCAACATTCTTCAGGAAGTCCACCATCTCAAGCAGCAAAGAGATCTTCTCGAGCTCTCCCTCTCTGAAGATCTGCCTTTTCCTTCTGATAGTAAAAAAGGGGAGCTTCAAACTGTCCGCGCCCAGCGGATGGAAATGGAAAAAAGGATGCAGGAGATCCGATCTGGGCAAAAGATCAGCGCTTGTGATTTCGATCAGGGGTTGCAATGTTGGGCTCAGGGAATCGATAGTCCTGAAGAAGAGACCGATTTTGTCGAGTATTTAGAAAATTACTCAAGGCTTCTTTCCATGCGCGAAAAAATTTTTCAAGAAAGGCTTTTTAGCAGTAGTCCTATTCCCGAGGAGCTAGAAGGAATGGATCGCAATTCTGCAAGAGGACTATATCTTGAGTACAATACAAAATTGGATGGGATTGAGGCGAAGATTCGTCATTTCAAAGAACTGCAAAAAACCATTCCGAATCGAGAGGTGGATCTAGCTTCTCTTAGCGCCGTATTCAATGATTCGTTCAGTCAACAGCTTATCTGTGATGCTATGCGGCTTGAGCTCCAAATGAAAGATGATAAGCATCACAGTGTAAGTGAAGAGGAAAAATGGACGCAAGAAATTGACTTGTATCGAAAAATTTTGGTCGATCACCTTGGTCAGCTTTCTAGGATCGAAGAACTCAACAAAACTCTTGTCCGTGAGAAGATGCACGGGTTACAGAAAATCAGCCTCGATGCGATGCACCATGAAATTTCTGTATTGGAAAATCAGGCGATGGACTGTGTAAAAGAGCGCGAAGAGGTGCTTTTATTGGAAAAAGAACTGCTAGAAAAACAGGTCAGTAGGCTGCGCGGATCGTTAGCAGAAATTCTTCCTCAAAAATGGCGCTTTGAAAAGTGGCTTAGCATGAAATCCCATATGATCTCTAAAATGATGGATGCAGTGACAGAGATTGTGGAGTCAAAAAACATGTCTATCCAACTGCACCACGTCCAATCAAAGCCACTCGATATGGCCCTTTTGCCATCGGTTCCAGAACCACCCCATTTGTTCGCAATGGCTTACGTCGGGGCGTTTTCTCTTCCTTTCTTCCTCTTTTCTTTGAGCCTGATCCGACAGGCTCTAAGGGGATTTCCTCTTTCTTTGGAAAAACTGCAAGCTCTGAAGCTTCCTGTACTCGGTGCAATGAGTTCTTTTTGTGATGGGCCTTTGGTAGAAACTCCAACAGGTCCAGATCTTGATCTTTTAAGAAAGATCGCCCTTTTTTCTAAAGGCAGCGGGGTGGTCTCACTTTTGGGGGGCAAGGGCCCTGACTACTCCTTTGCCCTTGGAGAAAATCTAGCAAGGACAAATCAAAAGACGATTGTCGTTCGGTGTGACTTTTTAGGAACGCATCAAGAAGGTGATGCGCCGGGCCTACTCCAACTTTGGAAACAAGAGATTAGAGAACCTCCCATTCGGAAGGGCAAGGGATTTGATTATATCGCATCGGGGGGTTTTAGTCCTTTTGGAACAGAAATTATCCTATCTGAGTCTTTTCGCGAACTTCTCGCGGGGTTGAAAAAAAAATATGAGAGGATATTTCTTTACTTTTCTTCCCCTTTATCCTCGGCAGAATCGATGGCGGCTCTGAACATTTCTGATCAGGCAGTGATCACCATTTCTTCTGAATGCACAGAAGAGTTGACACCGTTTATCGATTGGGGATACGATGAGGCAAGCTGTCGGTTAAGATTGATTACCCTGGCATGAGAAAAGAGAAGAGAAAGCAAATACTAATTACCGGAGGGGCTGGCTTTTTAGGCTCCCACCTTTCAGAAAGACTTTTGAAAGAAGGCCACGAGATCATTGTGGTCGATAATTTATTTACGGGCTCTCGAGACAATATCCATCACCTTTTTTCATCGAACCAATTCAGGTTCCTACAGCACGATATTTGTTTGCCGCTGGATCTCGAGGTAGCTGCAATTTATAATTTTGCCTGCCCCGCCTCTCCGCTTCACTATCAAATAGACCCGATCCAAACGACAAAAACATCTGTTTTAGGCGCGTTGAACCTTTTGGAGCTTGCAAAGCGCTTTAGGGCCCCAATCCTCCAGGCATCCACTTCTGAGGTGTATGGCGACCCACAAGTCCATCCTCAACCTGAAGAATACTGGGGTCATGTCAATCCGATCGGGCCCCGCGCTTGCTATGATGAGGGGAAAAGATGTGCTGAAACTCTTTTCTTTGATTACCATCGCGAACATCAGGTGCCCATTAAAGTGGCTCGCATTTTTAACACTTATGGACCAAGGATGCACCCTGAAGACGGCCGGGTTATTTCTAATTTCATCGTCCAGGCGTTAAGAAATGACCCTATTACGATTTATGGGGATGGTTTTCAAACCCGATCCTTTTGCTACGTGGACGATTTGATTGAAGTAGTGATTCGCCTGATGAATTCAGATCAAAGAGGCCCGATCAACATTGGGAATCCAGCTGAGTTTCGCGTTCTCGATGTGGCTTATGAAGTGATTCGTTTAACGAATTCAAAATCTCCCATCATCTATAAACCACTGCCTATTGATGATCCCAAACAACGGCGGCCCAACATTGAAAAAGCAAAACAACTGCTGGGGTGGGAACCAAAAGTATCCCTGGAAGAGGGTCTCAAAGAGACGATTGCTTACTTTGAAGAGTTCTTGAGAATTTCCCGCCATTTATAGATCATTTGTGAGGCTAATGGAGCCAATTCCTTTCCAGAATCTCCATAGCGAAGAAACACGACGACAACCAACTCGGGGCTTTGGTAATGCGGTTCGGCAAAAGACGCAGCTGCAAACCAAGTGTATTTGTAGATTTGGGGGGAGCTTGAGGGATTATAAGATAATTTACCCATAATTTCTGCGGTGCCCGTTTTCGCTACCATGTGATGTTTGAGATCGATGTACTCACGCAGGATGTTTGGATGGGCCAGGAGTCCTCTAATGGCGCTAGGGCGAGCACTGCCTTTGACTCCAGAGACGACGAGATCCATTGCTTCTAAAAGAGTGCGCTGAATTTTTGCATCCATGGGAATTTCCCGGATGCTTTGCATGCAAAGCTCATGTTCTTGAGCCATCGTATGATCGGTGATTTTTTTAACGATTGTTGGTTTAAGGAATAGCCCACCGTTCGCAATCGAGGTGAGCATGGCAGCGGTTTGTAGAGGGGTGGTGAGGAGGGTATGCTGACCGATCGAGGTTGAATAAAGCCCTGTTCTATTGATTTTTAAATCATTTGGGACATTGCCTTTATTTTCATGGGGAAGATCGATGCCTGTTTTCTGTCCATATCCAAAGAGTTTTGCGGCTTTTAATAGGTCTTCAGGATCGTGAAAATAGTCTCCTGCAAGAATGGCAAAATAGGGGTTTGAGGATCTTTCAATGGCTGTAGTCAGATCGATTTTTCCCATGTTGCGGGAGGCGCTTTTAGGGAGACGGCCTCCTTTGTAATAGCGAGGATAAAGCTGTCCTCCCAGAGTTTTTCCCACTCCCTTTTGACTGGTTTCATCAAGCATTTGAAACGCGATGTTTTGAAAGAGCGCCTCATAAGCTGTGACGAGCTTAAAAACCGAGCCAGGTGGTACTCCCGATTGAAAGGCATAAGATCGATTAAAGCCATAACCGCCGACTGGATAGAAGCTAGCAGCCATGTCCTGCTCCGTTTGATGGCTGCGGTGCCGAAGGGTTTTGTAGTTCCCTAAAAGGGGTCGTGTCAGCTCTGAAAAGGAACGGAATGTCCGAATTAAGTCTTCCGGCATTTCTGGACTGGCAAGTTGCAAGAATTTATTTTCTTCCCAAAAGGTTTGAAAGAGTTCATTTTCTTTTTTATCTAAGTAATCGATGAATGGGCGGGCGTAGGATTTTTTCTCCTTTTCTTCCTTTCTTTTTTCTTCTAGAAACATTTTTTCGTGAAGCGCTCTCCATTGCTTAAATTCGTTATTACGAAAGGCTTCTTTTGCCTTGATTCGCGCAGCTCTTTCAGTTTTTAGAAAAGTTTGGCAAAGAGTGCGATATTGGGCAATCGGCATGGAGCCTATCTGAACGAGTAATGCGTCTGTGAATGCAGGAGCATAGACGACCGTTCGGGCAAGGTCGACAGCAAAAGGCAGATCCTCTTTGGGAAGGAAGAGTGCATCAAGCCTTTTTTGGATTTCTATAGGTACCTTGAGTCCCTCACGATGGAAGTAGAGCATTGCTTCGTAATCTTCTTGAATTTGGACCGCTTTCCCCACGTTCATCTTTTCGAAAAATTTGTAGATAGGCTTGTCTTTATCAAAAAGAGTTTCAAGGAAAAAATCCCAACTAATGGCTTGTATTTCCTCCGTAGATCTTTCTCTTTCCAGAACCTCGATCCCATCCCACAAAGAGCCGATGAAGGAGCTGTTTTCAAGCCATCGGTTCATTTGGCTAGTTTTTCCGACATTAAAGATTGAGTCTTTTGTATAAATGAAATCATTGGGATCGAAGCGTGGATGGCTTGCCATTGCGATGACTTCGCCTGTATTAGGGTCCATGGCGACAATTGCGCCTCCTTTGATCCAAGGCTGCTTTTGAATTTTTCTTGTTTTGTCAGCTGGGTCATATCCTCGGCTCCTCCCATCGCGGGTTCGTTCGTCAAGACGGAGTAGTTTTTCTGCAAACTCTTGTAGCTCGCTGGATAGGGACAATGTGATTTGTTTGCCAGAGATGGGCTCTTTTCGAGAAATTTCGCGAATAAAGCGCCCTTTTTGGTCTACCTCAAAAGTTTTTTTACCCCAAACCCCCCTAAGAGCTTCTTCATGCTGCGCTTCGATCCCTGTTTTCCCAATGAGATCATGGATTGCATAAGCTTTTTCTTTAAGCTCTTTCAGTCGATCCTGATCCTCCTGTTCAAAGTAGTCAGAAGCGGCTTGGAGTTCGCTCATTTCTTGAGCGATACGGGCATATTCCTTTGGGTTGATCGCGCCCATTGTCCCAATGATAGCGCTGCCTGTTTTCCCAAGAGGGTAGTGCCTGAGCTGGGCGATTTCAGCTGAAATACCAGGCCAATCTTTTTCCAGCATCCGTAGTTGGTAATACTCAGATTCGCTCAATGAAGCTTTGATGATGTAGGGCACATGGGGAAAAAGCGCGGCTTTGGAGTGGATCAGGTCTTCGATCCGGTCTACGTTGAGCTGGAGAGTAGAGGCCAAGATTTTGGAAAGAGATTGAATGTATTCTTTACGGAGAAATATTTTGACTTGTTTGCGGTCTGGACCCGTTTGCCAAGATATTCTTGGGATTTCTGCAATTTGGGCGTAGTAAATGGCTGCATTGTACGAAATGCGGTTTACGGCGAGGGGGATACCAAATCGATCTACAATGACCCCTCGATCTGCGCGAATTAAAAGAGTTTTTTGCTGGGGTTTTTCAGCCTCTTGCAGTCTTTCTTCTCTTTGAATGACTCCGAGATGCCAAATTCTTAGGCAAATCAAGAGGAAGAAGACAAGAAACACTCGGAGGATACGCTGGATTTTTTTGCCTGTACTCATCATGAGGGATCATCTCGACTTTGTACATTTCTTGCACTTATCTGCCTAGAGAGACAGAATCCAGTACAATTAAAGTGCTTCGGAAGGGTAGAAAATACCTTTCTTGTGAAATTTCTTAAACTGAATTTTGCCTCTCTCGGCAGCTTCGTCCAAAAAATCGACAGAACCTAATTTCGAAAGAGGTCTATTGTAAAAATAATTTCATCCTGCAGTGGGAAGTCTCTAAGGTCTGAGTTCACATGGGCGTTTCAATTCTCCTTGAGAAAAATCGTGTTTTAAGGTAAAAGTGTGCTTTCGATTTTTTAATTTTAGGCGTGCGCCTGTAGTTCAATGGTAGAACAGTAGCCTTCCAAGCTACGAGTGTCAGTTCGATTCTGTCCAGGCGCTAAATCTAAACAATTTTTGAGGAGCATTTTGGCTACAGCACAGAAAGAAGCAGGAGTAACAATCAGACAGTTGCTTGAATCAGGGGCCCATTTTGGGCATCAGACTCATCGATGGAATCCGAAGATGAAGAGGTTTATCTTTGAGGCGAGAAATGGCATTTATATTATCGACTTAGCTAAGACTTTACAGCAGCTTCGTTCTGCGGTTGATGTTGTGCGAGAGGTGGTAAAGAAGCGAAAATCCATTCTTTTTGTTGGGACCAAAAAGCAGGCTAAGGCTGTTGTGAGAGAGTGCGCAGAGGAGTGCGGGGAGTTTTATGTTTGTGAGCGGTGGCTTGGTGGTACGTTGACCAATTTGCAGACGATTCGCCAGTCTGTAAAGACTTTGGAGCGGATTGAGAAGCGGATTGCGGCCGGCGGCGAAGGATTTACCAAAAAAGAGATGTCTCTTATGGGTAAAGAGAGGGAGAAACTCGATCGCAACCTATCGGGAATTCGGACGATGAGAAAAATCCCAGGGCTGCTGGTTGTCGTGGATCCTGGTAAAGAACACATTGCTGTGGCTGAGGCGAATATTTTGGGTATTCCTGTGATGTCGCTTGTAGATACGAACTGTGACCCTGATCCTATTGATCATGTAATTGCGTGTAATGACGATGCATTAAAAAGCATCAAAGTCGTTTTGTCTTCAATTATGCAAGCGATTATCGACCAAAAAAATGATATGAACATTCCCTCCTCAAAAGAAGGTGATGAGGAAGAGTCTTCTGAGTCTGAAGAATCGGATGAGGAAGAGTTTGAGTCAGATGATGAATGAGAGGGGAGTGTGATGAAAGAGATCACTGCAGATATGATTAAGGAGCTGCGCGAGCGTACGGGCGTTGGCATGGGTAAGTGTAAAGAAGCTCTTGTTTTAGCCGAGGGAGATATTGAGAAAGCGATTGACGTTCTGCGAAAAGCTGGCATGGCTTCTGCGGCAAAAAAAGAGGGGCGTGAAACAAAGGAGGGGTTGATTGTTACAGCAGAGGACAAGCAACGTCTAGTTCTTATAGAGGCGAATGCAGAAACAGACTTTGTTGTGCAAAATGACCGCTTTAAACATTTTGTTCACGACTGTATAAAACAGGCTCTAGAAGGTCAAGTAGGATCATTGGAAGGGCTTATGAAGATGCCTTACTACAAAGACAAGACGATCACCTTAGATCAATACCGCAATTTAGTGATTCAAGCGCTTGGAGAAAATATTCAAATTCGGCGTATTGAGACAATAACCAAGCATCCGAATAGCTCCTATGGTATTTATTCTCACATGGGGGGTAAGCTCTTGGTTGTAGTGGAAGTGGAAGGGGCTCATGGTGAGGATGCGATTGCCAAGGAAGTGGCAATGCATGTGGCTGCTGAGAACCCAGATTATGTGACTGCTGAAGAAGTTCCTCCGACGGTTATTGCGAGGGAAGAGGAGATCGCGCGTTCCCAAGTGAAAGACAAGCCTTCGAATATTGTCGATAAAATTGTTGCTGGAAAAGTGAAAGCATACATAGACCAGTTCTGTCTATTGCATCAAAAATACATCAAAGATAGCAGTGTGACGGTGGCGCAATTTGTGGAGATCTGCGGCAAAAAAATTGGCAAAGTATTAAAAGTAAAGTGTTTTTGGCGCTGGAAAGTGGGCCAATAATAGACCTCAGAAATGGACGCCCTGAATTCACAGGAGGCAAAAAGATGAGCGGAGATATAGAATCCCAAGTAAAGTCGGCTATGCAAGCGGCGTTTGAGCATCTGAAGGCTGAGCTGAAAACTCTGCGTACGGGGAGGGCGAATACGGCGATCCTCGATAAGATTACCGTTGAAGTATATGGGTCTCGAGTGCCCCTCAAGTCGCTTGCGAACATTACAGTTCCTGAGGTTCGACAGATTGTTGTGACGCCCTTTGATCAGTCGAATGCGAATCCCATCGCTAAGGCGATTGAGGCGGCGAATCTTGGTGTCAATCCGATGGTGGATGGGAAGCTGATTCGCATTAACATTCCCCCTATGGATGAAGCGGTTCGGAAACAGATTGCTAAACAGTGTAAAGAGCATGGAGAGAAGACGAAAATATCTCTTCGAGACGTGCGTCGGAAGTACAATGAGCTGATTCGCAAGCAAAAAACTGATGGAACGATTCCTGAAGATCAGTTAAAAAGGCTAGAGAAGCAGATACAGGATCTGACAGACAAGTATTGTAAGGATGTTGATGAGACTTGTGTGGCGAAGGAGAAGGAGATTTTAACGATCTAGCGCTCTTTGTTGCAGAAAATAAACAAGATAAGATAAAATCGGTCTCGATTTTAGTGGATTTGGATTAAGGCCCCATCGTCTAGCCAGGCCTAGGACATCAGATTTTCATTCTGCGAACAGGGGTTCGAATCCCCTTGGGGTCAAATTCTTTTCCCTCTGAGTGTGTGTTGGAGGGATTACATGAGACTTTAGCTCAGTGGTAGAGCATCTCACTTTTAATGAGAGGGTCGATGGTTCGAACCCATCAAGTCTCAAACTTTTATCCCGTTCAATTCATTGCATTTAGGCAATAATCAGCTAGACTCAAATAAAAATTGAGTCTATGATTTTGTTCAAATGGTGCAGCGAAAAACAAACTTAACCAGCACTTCATCCCATCGCTCAAACCCTAAATCAAAAGGCTAGAGCATGGCATCGATCTACAAAAGAAAATCCAAAGACGGCAAGTCCACAGTTTGGCGCGCCATCATTCGTATCAAAGGCTACCCCACCACCTGTAACACTTTCGAACGCAAGCAAGAGGCAGATGACTGGGTCAAAGACACCGAGCGCCGCATCAAGCTTGGCCAGTACAACTTTGAAACAAACAACACATCTCACACTTACGCTGCCCTGATCGGTCGACTCTCTCTCGATGGGGCTCTTCAACATCACCGTTCCCTTAAAAGGTTGGTGGTTGTCGAATTAAAGCTGGATAGCCAGATGGAGATTTATCTTCGATGGCTTTTAAGGAAGTTTGTTCCCAATTTTTTAAAGCGATCATTGCTTGATGCCCTGCCCAGATATTGTTAAGAGAAGAAAATATTCGACCCGTCCCATCAGCAATTATTCCATAAGCAATGTATCCCCCGAATGCAGGGCTTACTGTAGCACAGAATATTCCAGCGATTGTTTCGCCTACTCCGAACATAAATTCACGTATTTGGGCAGCTTGGTCTGGCGTTTTCCCCCACTCAGATTTGAAGGGTGGATAGCTGTTCAAAGCTTGTAAAGTTGGCTTATACTCTCCAATGATACGCTCATTGCCAGTGGGTTTTTTCGAAAATAGATTAAGGGAAGAGCCATACATGCGATACCATATGAACAACTGCTCAACCGCAATCAGCTTTAGGATGCTTTCTCCAGCTTTTTTGGCCTCATCATATGCGGATCCAAATTGCGCACTGGCTAGCGTCGACTGACCTAATGATTGCAAGACAAATGCATAATGCATATTTGAAGCATAATTGTTTTTGATATTGGGAGCTATCTCTGAACATTTTGCGTATAAAAAAGAACCATTAATTAATACGCAAAAAATCACAAAATATTTATACATTAAATCCTCCGACAGCCATCATGAAAGTAAGATAATCTGCTGATAAGAGAAAAAATGCTGTCACGCCACTTCCGATTGCTTTAGATAGCTCAGCAGATTTCCCGGTTTCTTTCCAAAGTTTCCAAAACTGTATGCTCTTAGGGATTAATAGGCCGATCGATACTGTATACAGCCCAATGAAAATAATACTCTTGACTGCGCTAAACATTGCATAGGTCATAAGGACTCCTTTTTCAAGCAGGCAAGTGTAAAAGAAAGTATTTTTTATGGGAAGGAGGGTTGTCGTGCTTATGTGGTGCAAAAATGGTGCAACGACTTCCCTACTGCACCATTTATCCAATCGATGAAAGAAAACCAAGTCCTTTAGGGCTTGGATGAATTTCGCTTTTTCTCTATACTCGTCTTCATCGCGACAACCAAGCGATCTACGGTCGGGCAGACCGAAAGTAACGCTTCTCAGATATGAGATTGTAAGACCGAAAGAGCATGGGTCGGAACTAACCGTAAAGCTCTCTAAGGCTGGCTCAGGGGAAGAACCCACTGAAGCCTCAATCCACCTTGGTTTGAGGCCTTAGGAATCCTCTCCATTTAGGGAGGGGAGGAAGTCAAAACCAGCAAAAACCCGTTGCATCCATCAAACAACTCATTTACAATCATGCTCATAGCGATTGGATGGTGCTGGATAAAAGGGATCTCACCCTCACTTTTAATGAGAGGGTCGATGGTTCGCTTCATACCTTTGTTATGACTTGCTACCCGACCTTTTGAAAGTCGAGGTGCCCATTTACATGATTCACGGCGAAGAGGACATCATGGTGCCTATCAAGAGTGCCGACCTCATTCAAGAGGCTTTTGATCAAGCTGGAAAGATGAATCTTCAATATGCTCGCTATGATGATCTCGGGCATGCCTTAACAGGGCGCGAAGATGTCTACGCGCCGATGCTCGATTGGATATGCGATAAAAGCTTCTCATCTTCTGCGTCTGTTGACCCCCAGGTTGAATAAAATCCCAATACGCAAATTTACGCACTTGACCAAGTAAAACTGGCTCAAATAGCCCCAAAAAGCAGCTACTTGCCATTTCGCTAGCTCGTTAATCCTGTCGCTGCTGTGTCTTCGAGTTCTTTTGGTGCAATGGCGGTGCAACGAAGTTCGTATTGCCGTCAAAATCCAGTGCTGCAACGAAGAAAACATTTACCCAGCACTTCATCCCATCGCTCAATCCCTAACTCAAATAGTGGAGAACAAACTAAGCCGAATGTGTATTAACAAATTTTCTTAGAACTTAACGACTAGAGCGGAGAGGTTATCTCCAGAGTTAGCTTGATAAGCCGAATAGACAATGTTTTTAGCTAATTCAGCAGCTGGTCGATCTTTATGAGTCTGAACGGCAGCGGCGATTTGTCTTGTGCTGGACACATCATAAATTCCATCGCAGGTTAAGATCAAATGGCTTCCTTTCGGAATGGCTGCAACAGGATAAACAGTGATTTTGGGTCTTGCGCTAATAGCACCCACATTATGATCTCCCACAGCTCTTGCTACGGCGAGATTTCCATTGACTCGGTTGCAGAAGATCATGCCACCCCGATTTTCGATCCCTTTTCGATAGTGGGTATCTGTTGGTTTTGCGTCTTCACTGAGCTGAATACCGTTGTCTAAAATAGTTCTTGAGTCACCCACGTTGGCAGTCCACAACTTTCCATCCAAAATCATTGCTACTGTGGCTGTGGTTCCTGACTGAGGCTCATTGAACTCCCCTTTCAATCTGACAAAGGTGATTTTCAGAGCATTCCAAATGGCTTCATCAGTTAGGCCGGCAGAGCAAAATTCGTTCAGAGTCTTATGCAATTGGCACTCTAAATTTTCTTTCACATAGGGAGAAGCTTGCCCTCCACCGTGACCATCGAAGATTCCAAATAGTTGGATTGGATAGATCTTTCCTCCGACATTCAAGTTAAAAGAAGTCGTCAAATGTTCATCTTCCATAGTGAGCCTTCGGCCGATGAAATGGCAAATGCCAGCTTCGTAGCCAGGCACTTGTTCTGTATGGGCATGTCCTTGGAAATCTGCTGGTGCCGGCAAATATTGGAAATCTTTATCGGGTTCTTGAGCTGCTTGATTTTGGGCGCGCTCGAATTGGTTTTGCAATTTACCCGCAATCAGTTCGGTTCCCTGTCTGACCCGTTTTGACCTCATTTCAGCAGTGAGTTGTCCTTGGGGTTTTACAAGATGAGATGCCTTTGCTTTTGTAGACTGCAGGTGATTCACTAATTCTTTAGGAGAAAGGGTTGAACGGAAGCAGCTGAAGCTAACAGATCCGGCGTAGTTTCCTTTTTGCATCTGCTCCATGCCAAAATTCTGAGCTTGTTGCCAACAGCCCAGAGTAATTAAATACCCGACGAGTGCGAGGCAACCTATAACGACTCGGCTCACTGCTTCGGCTAAAGAGCGTAGAGAAGTTCCAAGCAGGGCAACTCTTCCACCCATGTGGTATTCGATTTTTGAGATTGTGGAGTGTTCATTACTTTTGCGAACAAGCCAATTAGCCAATCCCTGAGGTAAGGAAATATTTTGTTTAAGAGAAACTGTCGCCATGGTTTTGGGTGCCGGTTTTTGCCACAAAGTATAGCACTGGGAGGGCAAAATAGACACAAGTAAAATATTTCTTTTGAATAACGGCGAGCAGTACCTCCTTTGGCGGACTACTGAGCATGGAGTAAAAAATGACGAGAACACCCCACACAGTCGAGTTCAAGAAAAAAGTGGCCTTGGAAGCTATCAAGACGGTCTAGCCATGAATCACTTATTTTGTGTATTCTTCTATCAAAACAAGGAGGAAAAATGAGCGTACGGTTGCCTCTCAGGATTGGACATAAAGAAGAGTGCTTTATAGTCGAAGAGGCGACAGAGGGTCACGATGTAAGAAACATCGCTGCTGTTATCAATTCTGCATATCAAAAAGTCGAATATTTGCAAGGTGGAGTTGACAGAGCTACATTTACTGAAATTCAAAGTTTTGTTTCTAATCCTAGACAGAAACTTTATCTTTGCATCTCGCCTAGTCACGAAATTTGTGGAACCATTCTCTTAGATTTTTTTGAAAAAAACAAAGCTGAAATTGCCTTATTTGCTATGCATCCAGATTATCAGGGGTATAAAATTGGTCCTATGTTCATGAATTATGTGGAAGAAGAGGCATTTAAGAAAGTGCACGCTATTATCTTGAAGGTCATACCTCTATTCCAAGGAAATCTGGTAAAGTTTTATGAGCGATTAGGATACAAAGACACAGGTGAATTCATAGACTTTCCTGAAGAAGATAAACTGAGATATATCAGACCTGATTGTAGGGATCGAGTCGTTTTTTCGATTATGCAAAAAAATAGAATCCGAAGTGCTCTTTAATTTTGTTGTTCAAAAATCAAATTTGTTGCGATTGGTATGAGTTCCTTTCTCGGTAGATAAGTTCAAAAAATATATAAAGTTGAGTATAGTGTGTTTTTCAAGAGAAAGGAGCGTTTTCATGTCCAAGGCAAAAGAAGTTTATAGCTCAGAAAAGTGTGCAACTGTCACAACGTATGTCTCAGCAAAAGACAAGATCAAAGATCCCAGCATTACGGAAAAATATTACGATTTGGTCACCGACTTTTTTGAGGCCGGCTGGGGAAAATCTTTTCACTTTGCTCCGCAAAGGATGGGAGAGAAAATGCAAGATGCGATGCTTCGCTATGAAATAAAAGTGGCGGAAGCTCTTCAACTCAAACCAAGCATGAAGGTTCTCGATGTAGGATGCGGGGTGGCTGGGCCCATGAGAAATATTGCCCAATATTCCGGCGCTAACATTGTAGGGCTGAATATCAATGCCTATCAAATTAAAAAGGCAAAAGAGTACATTCAAAAAAGCCATTTAGAAAACATTTGCTCATTGTACGAGGGTAATTTCATGGATACAAAATTGCCGGCTGCAAGTTTTGATGCCGTGTATGCCATTGAAGCTACACCCCATGCCCCAGATAAGACCAAGTGCTTTAAAGAGGTGCATCGTTTACTCAAGCCAGGCGGGTGTTTTGCTGGTTATGAGTACTGTTTATTAGACAACTACGATGAGAACAATAGGGATCATTGTCAGATCATGGAAGATTTAGAGCATGGCGGTGGGCTACAGAAGATCTCCTCTATGAAAGCGGTGCAGCAGGCGTTCCTTGATGCTGGGTTTAAGGTTCTGGAAATAGGCAATAGTTGTACGGAGGGCTGCTCATGGGCATTGCCGCTACGAACAGGGTTTAGAAGATCAAAATTTGGCAGGTTCTGTACCGATGTGATGATTCGCGTTCTCGAAGGGGTTGGCATTGCCCCTAAAGGTTCAACCAAGGTAGGAGATTTTTTAAACTTGGGCGCCGATGCATTTGTGGAAGCTGAAAAAAGAGGTATTTTTACTCCTAGCTTGTTCTTCTTAGTGCAGAAGAACTAGCCTGTTCGAGCGCTAGAGCTGGCTAAAAGGGTTTGCAGATTGGTCAAATCGGCCGCCTTTCCTTCGGTTTTTTAGCTCTGTCCGGATCGAGTAGAGAAGGTCTTGGTCAAAGTCTTTCCCCTCTGCCCATTGGAGGTATTCGATCGGGATCTCATCAAATTTTCTCCCTTTATGTTTTCCGAGAGGCATGACTTTTAGCTTGATGGGCTTTTCCAGTGCTCTCATGAGTTCTTGTGTTGTTTTGTAGCTTTTTGCGAGGTACTTAAAAACCTCGATATTCACAATGACGTCGCTCATAGCCCGATGAGCTCCTTCCGGCTCAATATTAAAGTGTTGGCGGAGTTTTTCTAAAGAGTTGATCGGGCTTTCCCCATAGAGCCGTGCCAAACGAAGAGTGTCAATAAAAGGCTGCTTGTCAATGCGAGTAGGGATTTGGTGCCTCTTTGCTTCCTCTTTAAGGAGAGTAATATCAAAGCCAACGCCATGGCCGACCAGGATGTACCCATCAATGAGCTGGAAAAGAGCGGGTAGAATTTCACCGGCCTTTGGCTTCCCTTGAAGCATCTCAGAAGAAATTTTGTGGATCTCTTGAGAGACCTGGGGGATCTCACATTCTGGATTGACTAATGTTTCAAATTCTTGCAGCACTTGATCAAAAGTAAAGCGCCTTGCCGCCACTTCAATGAGACGGTCTTGCTGTGGGTCGAGTCCTGTCGATTCACAGTCGAGACAGACAAACAGATCTTGGTGAATCAATCCCATGCTCAAAAACCTAATATTTTTTCGATTTTTTGTTGGATATTGCGCCTTCCATCTGGTTCTTTTACAGTAGACACAATCGCTTCCGGATACATTTGCTGCAGTTTACCTTTTTCTACTCGGGAGAGCTTATCAGTTTTGGTAAAAATCCACAAAAGGGGAATCTTTTTTTCTTTTGCCCATGCGATCATCACGTCATCTTCTTGATTCGGGCCCCTTCTACTGTCGATCAGGAAGAGAAGAAGGCGAAGAGTGGTCCTTGTACTCAGATAGTGATCCACTGCTTTGGACCAATTTTCCATTTCCCGCTCCGATGCTTTGGCAAAACCGTAACCTGGTAAATCGACAAGCAAATACCGATCCTCAACGGAAAAAAAATTCAGTAAACGGGTTTTCCCAGGGGAAGAAGATGTTTTCGCAAGGTTTTTTTGATTGAAAAGATAATTGATGAGACTCGATTTCCCAACGTTCGAGCGCCCGATGAGTGCAACCTCGGGAAGCAGGATGCCTTGAGGGCTTTTTAGAGTTGGAAAATCAGTCAACGTAGAGAGTAAAAACCGCACTAACATAGGCTGCGCTCCGTCAGGCTGGATGAGCGGTATGTCACGTCGGCAATTCTTCCAGTTCCTTGATACCGAAAGAAAATGTAAAGGGTCTTTTCAGGAAGAAGATCTAGAATCCGGTCTGGCCACTCAATGGCTGTAACCACGTCGTTGTGAAAATGTTCTTCAAACCCTAACTGAAGGAAATCTTGCGAGTTTTTAAGACGGTAAAGATCAAAGTGTGCTAACCCCTCATAGAGGTTCAGTAGGACAAAGGTAGGACTGTGGATAGGCTCGAGAATGTTTAAGCCGAGCGCTAAACCCTTCACGAAGGTCGTTTTCCCTGCTCCCAAATCCCCGTAGAGCGCAAGCACGGTGTTCTTTAGAATCTCCCTGCCAATCCGCCGCCCAAAGGCCAGGGTTGCTTCTTGTGTGGGCAGGGGATAAGTTCCGAGCACTAGTCTGATTCGACCCATTTTTCTAAGTAAGACTCAAATTCTGAATGTTGAGAGAGCCCCTCTACGAATCCAGCAATCTTGTCTTCAGTCAGGTGTTTTTGAATGAACTCTAAAAATCCTTCTTCTATCTGGAAACGGTTTTGATTTTGTACTTCAAGTAAAGTTAAATGCTTGACGTGGTTGTTTTTGAAGTCGTCGAGTACAGCTTTCTTGCTATTAAATAGTTTCCCTGTAATGGCCGATGAGTAAACTACTTTTTTAATCGAAGCTTTCCTTTTCACAATATAATTTTTAATGACCTCAGAATCTTCCGAAACAAAAAATCTTTTGACCGGTAGCCCTCCGATACGTTCCTTGTTTTCAGGACATTTAGAGACCCAGTCATAAATCGCATCTTGAGGATTGGGGCACGTGTTGTCTCCAAACACCTTCCCAGTGAAGGGACAAATGTAAATCTTTTTTGTCCCTTCGTTAACGCTTTGCTGGCCGAATTGGACGGTAATCTCAGTCTCCCGCCAAATTTTTCCTTGGCTTTCGAGTTTTGCGAGCAAATTATCTACGCTTTGATAAATCGTCTTTTCTTTTGGAAACAAAACAGGTTTTAAATTGTATTTTTCTTCAATAAAAGCGAGATAAACGGTAACTAAATCTGCACCGCGGTTTTTTTTGATAAATTTCAATAATTCACTTTTCTGTTCCTCAGTAATGCTGAGAACGGCAGCCATGACACAATCCCCTAAATCTTAAGAGGTCTTAAGTTACAATAAAGAGTCATTATCATCAAGTATTTGGTCAGGGGTTCGAAGGATTTATCCCCTTGATTCTCGAGAGGTCCCGTGGTATAGTGCTGAAAAAAAACTTGAGAGGCTCGTCTTATGACCCAACAACTTCTGGAAAAAAGTGTACCGGATCTGAAAAAACGATTGGCTGGCCTGCTTCAAGAAAGTCAAAAAGGACTCCAGTTTGAGCGCATTCTTGTAAAAGGGTACGAAAAAGTGGTTAAGGTCACGGACAAAAGAGTGGGGCTAACCGCAATCATTGCCATTCACAATACGATGCTTGGGCCTGCACTTGGTGGAATTCGCATCCTGCCTTATTCTTCGGTCGAAGCTGCGCTCGAAGATGTTTTGAGGCTCTCTAAAGGGATGACCTATAAGTCCGCTATAGCAGAGGTGGGGTTTGGCGGGGGGAAGAGTATCATTATTGCGAACAGCAAAGAGAAGACTCCGGAGCTTCTGCGATCTTTTGGAGCTGCCGTTGAAAAACTCGGCGGCATTTACATCTGTGCAGAAGATATGGGGTGCAGTACAGAAGATGTAAAAGTGATCCGGCAAACGACCCAATATGTTGTGGGTCTGCCGCACGAAAAGAGTAGCGGCGATCCTGGCCCCTTTACCGCATGGGGCACTTTTCGGGGCATTTTATCGGCGGTACAGCATCTTTATAAAAGCCCTTCCCTAGAAGGAAAAAGAGTGGCTGTACAGGGCCTTGGGAGTGTGGGTAAGTGTTTGATCGACCATCTTTTTTGGGCGGGAGCGGAGTTAATTCTTTCCGATGTGGATACACAAAAACTGGACTACTATGCTAAAAAATATAGCGCCAAAGCTGTACCTCCTGAAGAGATTTTAGGTGTTGAGTGCGATATTTTGGCTCCTTGCGCAGCGGGTGGAGTGATCAATGACAATACCCTTCCTAAACTGCGGTGCAAGGCGATTGCTGGCTGTGCGAATAACCAGCTTGACAGAGACGAACATGCGGATCTGTTAAAAGAGCGGAATATTCTTTACGTGCCTGACTTTGTCATTAATGCAGGTGGATTGCTAAATGTGGCGGCAGAGTTAGAAGATGAGGGCTATAGTTCCAAATTCCCGCGTTACAAAATCCACCACATCTACGATACGTTGCTTGCGATCTACGATATTGCCGAGAAAAATCATGAGTCTACGCACACGGCAGCGAAATCGCTAGCAGAGTATCGGATTAAGTATGCGATTGGTAAGAGGGTCATTCCTCCAGTATTCCACCATACAGCGGAATGTTAAAGCGCCTGCATGGAAACTCTTTTAAGGATCTTTCAGCGGCAAGTCTCTTTATCTATTCAAAAAGCTTTTGGGAGTGCGATCCCTAAAGAAGACCAAGAAGCAGATATTGCGCCTTGCATGCAAGAAGGGCATGGCCATTATCAGTGCAATAGTGCATTTCGTTTTTCTAAATTATTGAAGAAAAGTCCTTACGAAATTGCACAGGCAATCGTGAGTCATTTTGATCGCAACACGTGTTCTAAAGTGGAGATTGCCGGGCCTGGTTTTATTAACTTTACCCTTTCTCCTGCCTTTCTTTCAGAAAGGCTCCAGCAGCAACTCGAAGACCCTTATTTGGGTGTCTCCCCTCCTAAAAAAAAACAAAAAATCATCGTAGAATTTTCTTCTCCTAATATCGCCAAAGAATTGCACGTAGGGCATATCCGCTCTACAATTATTGGGGACTGTCTAGCGAGGCTGTTTGAGTTTTTAGGGCACGATGTGCTGCGGTTGAATCATATTGGAGATTGGGGGACTCAGTTTGGGATGCTCATCACCTATATGCAAGAGCATGCCTCCGGTGTCTTAAAGGGCCAAGAGCCTGCCAGTTTAGAGTCTTTGATGAGGTGGTACAAAGCTGCCAAACAGCGATTTGATGAGGACGCTACCTTTAAGAAACGATCCCAAGAAGAGGTGGTGCGTTTGCAGTCTGGGGATCCAGAAGCGATGCATGCGTGGAAGATTATTTGCGATAGATCTCGGGTGGGTTTTCAGGAAATTTACGATCTTCTGGATGTTCATTTAGTAGAGCGCGGGGAATCTTTTTACAACTCTATGTTGAAAAGCATTGTGGACGAGGTGGAACAGCGGGGTCTTGTGACTCTCTCAAATGGGGCCAAGTGCGTCTATTTGGAGGGGTTTAAGAACCGGGATGGAGAACCTTTTCCTCTCATGATTCAAAAGTCAGATGGGGGTTACAATTACGATACTACTGATCTTGCTGCGCTTCGCCACCGTATTTTTGAAGAGAAAGCAGATCGGATTATCGTTGTCGTTGATGCAGGGCAATCTTTACATTTTCAGATGGTATTTGCTGTGGCAGAAAAATGTGGCTGGCTCGATCCCCAAAAAGTTGAAGTGACTCATGTGGGATTCGGGCTTGTTCTAGGATCCGACGGAAAGAAATTTAAAACGCGCTCAGGAGAGACGGAAAAATTGATCCATCTTCTGCATATCGCTGTCGAAAAGGCCCGCGCCATTATCCTAGATAAACATCCGGACGCTCAAAAAGAACGAGTGGATCATTTAAGCCGCGTGCTCGGCATCGACGCGGTGAAGTATGCTGATCTTGCCTCTCTTCGAACGAAAGATTACGTGTTTAGTTATGATAAGATGCTTCGTTTTGAAGGAAATACTGCGGTGTTTCTTTTGTATTCTTATGTCCGGATTAATGGGATCAAAAGGAAGGTGGGCAAAGAGATGCGAGCGGTTCTCAAAGAGAACAGGATTCAGATCTCCCATCCTGCTGAAATTGCTTTAGGGCTTCATTTACTTAGATTTGGGGAAGTCATTGAGGTATTGGCGCGTGACCTTCTCCCCAACCGTCTCACCGACTATCTCTATGAGCTTGCAGAAAAATTTAATGCTTTTTTTCGCGACTGTCGGGTGGAAGGCACCTCTGAAGAGGGGCGGCGCTTAGCTTTTTGTGAATTGACTGCACGAGTGCTTAAGCAAGGCATGGAGATTTTAGGGCTTCAGACTGTAGAGAGGATGTAATAGACATGCCAGAATTGCTATTGTATCTCTAAAGTGATAAGGTTACAATCCGAAGATTTTTTTAAGAGAAGCCGAATTGCGACACACGATCTTGCACCTGATATCGAAGATACAACCTATTGACTCTATTGAATCTGAACAGATTGAGTTTGTTAAACAATGGGTGTCTTCCGGTGCGGATCTTTTCAGAACAGCGAAACCTAAAACGCCAGATCCCCATCTGGTATCCTACTTTGCGTTTGTAGATCAGAGGCAACAACGATTGCTTTTCGTCGACCATAAAAAATGCAATCTTTGGATTTTTCCGGGAGGCCATGTTGAACCCGGCGAACATCCCCAAGAGACTGTTACAAGAGAATGTCTCGAAGAACTAGGCTCTTTTGCCCATTTCTTATCGATTGACCCTTTTTTCCTTACTATCGCCAAAACGACAAATCCAGTTGGACAACATACCGATATCTCCTTCTGGTTTCTGCTAAAAAAACCAGAAGATTTAGTCCTGACATATTGCAAAGAAGAATTCCATCAGATCTGCTGGTTTTCTCTCGATGAGATTCCCTATCATCGCTCAGATTCCAACATGAAGCGATTTATCGATAAACTGATCCAACATCAAATCATAAAAATTTGATTGCCTCTTTCTAAATTTTTTTGGTATCCTTCGCGAGGTTTAAAAATGAGAAGAAGGGAAGTCGTGAGCATAAACATTGTGCCACAACGTTGTTCGAAACCGATCGGGCGGTATGTGCCAGGAAAGCTTGTGCCTCTTGTTGGCGCAAAGTCATTATTGTTTATTACCGGGCAAGTTGCAACAGATGAAACCGGAAAAACCGTCGGAATCGGCGATCCCGGTATTCAGGCGAAAAAAGTCTTTTCAAACCTTCTCATGGTTATTGAAGCGGCAGGTGGAACACTTGAACATCTTGTTTCCATCACCATCTATGTGACGGATATGAATCATTTTAAAGCGATCTCAGCCATGCGCAACGAATTATTTAAAGATCATACACCTTCGAGCACATTGGTAGAAGTGAAAGGATTGGCTCAAAAAGAGCACCTTCTTGAGATCTCGGGAATCGCAGTGTTGTAGAACTATGTTGAACTGTGCTACGCTTCGATCCAAATTAGCTCTGATGCGCGCTCTTGTCATCGGCGGTCTCAACGTAGATTTTCATTTTTCTTATGAAAGTGATCCTCCCGACGATGGTTGCGAATCCCTCCTCAGCTTGTCAACAGCATTTGGAGGACATGCAGGAAATTGCGCTGTCGCCCTAAGAAAACTTGGCGTTGAAACTTGGGTGCTTGGCTCTGTTGGAAATGATGTAGAGGGACGGGCTTTGCTAGACGATCTTTCCCATCACGAGATTCGCACTGACCTTGTATTTCTCGATTCGCAAAAAACAGGTACGGTTCTGGTTGCAACATCCCCTTCCAAGCAATCCATGTTTATGTATCGTGGAGCCAACGACTCTCATCAAGAAATATTATTTTGACTGTCCCTGTTTCTTAGAGGAGTATAAAGGGCGATGATCATTCGATGCAGTTCTATACGAGAGATCCTTCTAAACATCGGTTCATCAACCTGTGTGTTGTTTGATCTCGACGATACGTTGATTCAGTCGCAAACGCAATATGGCAGCTCTAAATGGTTTTCTTGGGAATCAAAACGGCTGAAAGATCAAGGGATAGATGCTCGAGCAGTGTATGAAATCCTTCATCCTCAATCAATGGCAACACTTAAGTTGTGTCCGATTGCACTCGTTGAATCTTGTATTCCTCAAGTAGTTGCTACTGCACAACAGCTAGCTGCGTGTGTTATGGGACTGACCGCCCGCCATCCTGAAATGAAAGACATTACGCTAGAGCAGCTTCAACAGTTTGATCTTGATTTCAGTCGTCATAGTTTTTGGCCCATTCCAATTTTTACTACCTCGGGACCTTCTCTCTTTTCAGAGGGAATTTGGTTTCTGTCCATCCTCAATCAAAAAGGAGATTCTATTCGTCAATGGTTTGATGAAGTAAAGCCACCCATTACAAGAATTGTCTATGTGGATGATAGCTTAATACATTTAGAAAACATGGAACAAATGATGCATCGAGATATCGAACTGCTTTTGTTTCACTATGTTAAGAACGAGGAAAAACTATTTCGTCCAGATATCGCAGCCATTCAAAAGCTGGCCTTTCCAATCATCCTTACAGATGAAGAAGCTGAGATCGTAAACAATAGAACATCTTGCGTAACCTGAAGAAATGTCGAGCGAAGCTCGGCAAGAATGGTATAGTCGCTTAAAATTTTATTGATAGCTTCTGGGTGCGTGAAAGCTGCAAATAAATCGATCCTCGTAACTATCGAGTAGGAAGGAGCCTTTCAGCTCCCGTCCTCTCACACCACCGTACGTACGGAACCGTATACGGCGGTTCATGATTACTGTGACCTAGCTCGTACTATGTCTGCCATAGGGATGTATCCCATCGATTCGATCACTGCGTTCGACAGCGCCTTATGCATACTGCGGGTCTTTGCCATTCTCCATGGTCCTTTCCCACTATATGCTGCCTTTCTGGCGCTGCCTTCTTTGAGTCCAAGTGCTATTAGGCGCTTGCATCGCGTTCGAGGTTTCTTCCATTGTCGCCAGATGGTACCCCTTATCTTACGCAAGTCTAATGAAAGTGAAGCTGAAATATGCTTACATTCGATCGCTGTATCTCCTCTAAGCTTTCCGTATGCTTCAAAAGAACTTTTCGTACGGTGGCGACCTCTCCTCGAGGCACAGTGATCTGGTAGCTTTGAGAACTACGCTGAAATTCAATCGTAGCGCTGGAGAGATTTCCTCGTGTACGCATTGTAGTAAGCCGAATGATCTCGTTTTCTTGAGGAGGGCAATCTTCTCTGGCAGAATAGGGAGTTGTTGGAGAATAAAGTACGACCCAGTCTTCTGAACTATTTAGCGAGATCTCCATGGGAGTAGGATTCGTAGCGGAACTAGAGCTTGAAGAAGTGGAAAGGGCGGCAGTCGATGCAGGGTCGGTAGGTTCTGAGAGCACGCCAGGGATAAAACCCCCATGTGTGCCAGGGACAAAATGGAGCCCAGAAAAAGTTTCATTGGGGCTAGGAGAGGGTGTTTTGTAGAATTGTTTTGTGCACCGAGCAAGTACGGGATGGAGGTTGTTAGTCCAGAAATGCATTATATTGTAAAAGCGTTCCCTTGAGCCTATTGGAATTCTATATTCCACAGTACCATCTGGCGTTGTCTTTTGGTAAACTGGGCTTCCTTTTCGTGCCTGCAACAAGTGCTTTATAAAACTAGACGGGTCTGGGTTCTCTTTTTTTTCTTCCAAATTTAAGGAGCTAGAGCCGAGTAGCTCCTTTCTTTCTTCGAAAGATATCGGAACGTATCCTAAGTTCAGCAGGTCTTGCATTAATGGAGCACACGAATCTTGTTGGGAATCAATAGTTTGTAGTGGACGGAGTAGGAAACTTCTGGGTGTTATTTTTATTGGATAGTAGTGATTCTCATTGCTCTTAGATTGACAAGCTAATTGGAGAACTTCTAGAACTAACTGATTTGGGCGCAGGTCGGGAGAAAATGGGTAAGCTAAAAATTGTTGCGTCTGCGTTCGGATTGCGATGAAAGGAAACGTTGTAGGATCTGCTAGAAAATTTAGCCTATATACGGGATGCATTGATTCGTCCGGCTGCTGTTCATACGCTTTCCAAAGCCAGTATCCACGAAGTGGGCCGCCAACTAACGATATCAGCAGTTCTTCAAACTGACTATCATCTTCTAGCTGTTGATGAGGTAGAAATTGCCAATCAGGGCATGGCAGAGGCTTTTGGGAGATTGGGGGAAATGCATAACCCTCTGAAAATTGTGATGTTCCAATATTAGAAGCCATAATGATATGGAAGTGGCGTATAGGGGGTTGTGGGCGATATTCTGGGGGCGGTTCTACAGCTGGCATTTGTTCAGGATGTTTTTGTAACTTTTGAAAGAGTTCTACAAAAAAAAGATACCTATTCAGATCTTGTTCACGGAATCGGTAAGTCTCTGCCAACACTTCCAGATAGCTCAGATAACCCATAGAAATAGTTTCTCGTCTTTGTGGATGCCACCAAGTAATGTGACCAAAACAACGTGAAGAATCTGTTCCTACTACTGCTGATGGATTACCCTTTTCAAGCTCATCTAAATCCTCGGGAGAAATCTCCTTACTTTGTTGCCAAGCTTCCGAAATCTTGTGGCAAATAGGAGTATAGCGGATCTTAGGTTGATACCCTGCAATGACTACGCGTTCATGGAACAGGTGAACGATGTCTGGTAGGTTGCGTGGAGGGGCCTTGAACGAGATTTTCTGTGCAGATGCATCTGGTTCCTCTAGGAGAACGAGACCCATTTTTTTTTTTTGGGCAGCGTTCAGGAATGAGTTGAGAACCGCTTCTTGTACGTTGTAGCCTACTGTTGAGGAGGAAGTCATCTTTTAACCTTTCTTAAGGGGGGTTTATAAAAATTTTAATCAAGCATCCGTATTCATTACGAAAGTTTTGCTAAGCTGCCCGGGCTCTTCTTTGGCTAATCTCGGGACTCCAAATCCTGAAAGATGGGTTTGCATGGCGCGAACAAGTGCCAAGCTTCTTGTCTCTGAAACCACAAAATGACTCGATCCCTCGACTGGATCCAGAGTGTGTAGGTAGTAGGGGATAATCCCGGCATTGAGCAGGGTCTGAGAAAGACCAATGAGGGCTTCCTCGCTATCATTCACCCCACGTAAAAGAACGGATTGGTTGAGTAGAGAAATGCCTAGCCTTTGGATTTTTTTCAAAGCTTCGAGAACCTCCTCATCCAATTCTCTCGGGTGGTTGGCATGGATACAAAAGAACATTTGCTTGCTTGAGGAAGCTAAGAGATGCAAGAAGGATGGGTCAATTCTTTCTGGAATACCGATTGGAAAGCGGGTGTGAAATCGGATCCTTTGAATGGAGGGGATCGCATCTAAGGTCCGAAGAAGATCCGCCAACTGTTCATCGCTTAAAGAGAGGGGATCTCCGCCACTTAAAATCACTTCTGTGATCGTTGGATCTTTTTTTAAGTAGGCAGTTTCAGCCTCAAAATTCTTTATTTTTTTTTCGTAGGGAAAATTCTGGCGAAAGCAGTATCTACAATGCATCGCGCAGGCGCTGGTTGTGAGAATCAGTGCTCTGGCATGGTATTTATGGAGGAGTTTTTCCGTTTTTTGAAAGGCGCAGTCTTGGACCGGATCAAGAGTAAATCCAGACAGGGAGATGTCTTCGTCGATTAAGGGAATAAATTGGCGAAGGATCGGGTCGTTAAGATCATTTTTTACGATTTTCTTGGCGAGTCGTAGCGGCAGGTTCAAGACAAACTTAGACTTTAAAAGAATTCGCTCCCGGTTTTCTTTCGATAGATCTAAAAAGTCTAAAAGAGGGCCAATCTTTGTAAAATTTTCTTGTTGAATCTGTCTCCATAGAGGGGGCATAGGGCCAAGAGTCTACCCCTGAAGGTGGTCTTCTGTCAAACGGGAATTTCGTCTAAAACGGTCTTTAAGTTTCTTTTTTTAGCCAGTGACTCCCGTTGGATATCAGCTCCTAAGGAAACAAGTTTCTCCGTAAGCCCTTCATAGCCTCGGTCGAGAAATTCGACATTGTCGATTGTGCTCATATCCTCAGAAAGAAGAGAGGCCATCACATAGGCAAAGCCTGCCCTCAGATCGGGAATATGGATGTCCTTGCCTCGAAGCAGGGTAATTCCTTTGACTACTATGCTATGCAGGTGACTCTCAGGAGCAAAACGGCAGGGGCCGCTTCCTAGACAGCTTGTAAACAGCTCAATGTCTGCTCCCATTTCTTTGAGTGTACGGGTGTAGCCGAAACGGTTCTCATACACCGTCTCATGCACGATAGAAGCCCCTTGCGCTTGCGTCATCAAGACAACAAAAGGCTGTTGCCAATCTGTCATAAATCCAGGATGCACGCCCGTCTCGATATGAAGCCCACCCTTGAGGGGTTGATCATAAAAAAACTCGATTCCCTGTTTTTTGACCTCAAACCTTCCGCCGATTTCTCTGAGCTTGTTGAGAAAAGTAATCATATGAAGATGTTCAGCTCCTTCAATGAACACTCTACCTTTTGTGCTAATGGCTGCCATTGCATAAGAGGCTACCTCATTACGATCACTTAACACTGTATGTTCCACATCATAAAACGAAGACGCTTCCTCAATGCAAATCGTGCGGTCTGCATCGACCATGATGTTGGCTCCCAATTTTTGTAAAAATAGGATCAGATCGATAATTTCCGGTTCTATTGCAGCTTTTTTGATATATGTGGTTCCCTTAGCGCGTACTGCTGCTAGGATGGTGTTTTCCGTGGCTCCAACAGAGGGGTAATGGAGCGTAATGACCGTCCCTTTCAGCCCAGAATGGGCCTGCGCAAAATAGGCGCCTTCTTTTTTCATCACTCGATATTCGATCTCTGCTCCTAATTGTTGAAGCGCTTGGATATGAAAATCTACAGGTCTTAATCCAATGAGATCTCCTCCTGCTGTAGGCACAATGATATCGTTCGATGTGCGACCTAAAAGAGCTCCGATCATTAAGATGGGAATTCGATTGGAGCCAGAGTAGCGCTGAGGGATATAGGACGTTTTGAGTTCTTCTGTTTGAATCTGTAGGATTTGATCCTTCTGATCCCACTCCACTTTGGATCCTAGTTCTTTACACAAGTTCACTGTAATTTCAACATCGCCGATATTCGGCACGTTATAGAAAGTGCACTTTCTGTCTGAGAGAAGCGATGCAACGAGAAGCTTGGTCATTGCATTTTTAGCGCCCGCTGCTCGAATGGTTCCTTGGAGGGGTTTCCCACCCTTAATTTTTAGCATGTCCATCACTTCTTATGTTATACTGAACTTGCAATTTTAGGATATTTTTTGACAGAGAGAGATGTTTTTTCGGAATGTGATGCACCCTAAGCGTTTTGGCAACAATCCTTCTTCATTTTTGGAAAAAGTTAGGGTTTTTGTAGAGATTTGAAGAGCGATCCAGCTCATCGTTTTTCTTGCATTGATTTCTACAACGGGGTGGACTTTTATTTTCCCGTGGCTTTGGTATAGAAAAGCATCAATCCCCAATGGGCCCGCATATCCCATGTGTTGAATCTTCTGCACTAGAGCCTTTGCGTAATGGAGATGTTCCTCGATGGCCCAAAACTCTATGTCACCTACGTAGGTTCTTTGATACATCCCTCTTGCATTCGTTGCAAAAAGAGTGATGCCGAGGAGCTTTCCGTTCTCCCACTGAGAGCTGAAATCTTGTGTTTTTTGAACCCAAGGCTCTCCGATGAGAGGAAGAGGATACGGCCGTTTGACTGGAGGAAATAGATGGCCTTTCCCTGCTGTGCCGTAAGCCGTTTTAAGCACTTTGGGTCCTGGCGTTTTTTCGATCCACTCTTCTACCTCTCTTTCCGTTTCAAGAAAGGTAGCGCCAGGGAGTTTGGGCGAGTGTGTAAAGGAAAAAATTTTCGAATTCATTGTTCGCACCTTTTCCCAGTCAGAGGCGCTATATGAAAGGGTGTGTTTTTTGGCCCATCTCTCGATGGCTTGAGAGGGGCCCCAATGTTCAATTGTTACGTCCTTTGGGGGACTTTTCAAAAGGACCAGGCGGGGATCTGGGTTGAGGGGTAGTTCCGTTACTAGGATGCGATCCTCTGGCTGGGCGTATAGTAAAGGGAGAAACTGCAGCTGTGTGACAATAGGGTTTACATAAAACCAGCGCTCAAGGGGGCTTTTCAGAGAGCTCTCAAGTTCGCTTTCAAAAAATGTATTACAAATGTGAAGTTTCGACATTTTATCCTACTTTATGCGATAATGACCCATTATGAAACACGACATGCCCATTTTTAGAACAGGCATTGGGCAAGACAGCCACCGATTTTTGCCGCAAGATTCCTCCAAACCCTGTGTCATAGGGGGAGTCATTTTTGAAGGGGTACCTGGCTTAGACGCCGATTCCGATGGAGATGTCGTTTTCCACGCGCTTTGTAATGCCATTACCTCTGTAACAGGCGTGCCTATTCTTGGAGGAATAGCTCGTGACCTTTGCGGTAAGGATGGGATCACCGATAGCCAAGTGTACCTAGAAAAAGCTCTCGTTACTTTGGGAACGCAGCACATCGTGCACGCGGCGTTCACTATAGAGGGCAAAAAACCCCATTTTGAAAAACATATCCCTTCAATGAGAAAAAACATTGCAGGGGCCCTCAACATTGATCCCACCGCCGTGGGAATTACAGCGACCTCAGGAGACGGTTTGACCGATTTTGGATGCGGAGACGGTATTCAGTGCTTTTGTATTCTCACTACTTATGAGAGATAGACATCAAGTAAATACCGTTTGTTGTGCCGCATGGCCCTTAAAAAAAGACGAGCTTCTTCCTCAGTCATGTTTCCCTCTTCATGGATGATTTTTTCTAACGTGAGGTCTACATCTTTGGCCATTTCTTTCGCATCGCCGCACACGTAAAGGAAAGCGCCATCGCAAATCCACTTCCAAATGCTTTTTCTCTCTTCCCATAATTTATGTTGCACGTAAATTTTTTGCTCTTGGTCTCTAGAGAATGCTGTACTAAGACGGAGTCTTCCTTGCTTTTCCAATTCTAACCAGTAGTCGCCATAGTGAAAATCTGTCGCTCGATTCCGTTCCCCAAAAAAGATCCAATTTTGTCCTTCGGCCTGTGTGGCGATTCTTTCTTGCAGAAAGGCTCGGAAAGGGGCAATGCCAGTTCCTGGGCCAATCAAGATGATGAGAGCATTGGGATCCTCAGGCAGTGCAAAATGGTTAGATGGTTGAACGTAGATAGGGATGGGAGTTAGGCCAATTTTCGCTTCTCGGCAAAGAAAATGGCTCCCCACACCGTATTGCTTTTCGCCTCTCAGATCGTATTCGACAAAAGCAATCAGTAGATGGATTTCATTCGAAAATACTTTCGCTGAATTGGCAATTGAGTAAAAACGGGGCATTAGGGGCAAGAGCACGCGTGCCAGTTCAGAAGGATGGGGCTTATGGTGCTCGAGGAGTTCCAATAAAGGGGCTGCCGTTTTTTCAACAGGGTAGAGTTTATGAAAAGAGCATCTTTGTAGGTTGGCTTTTTTCAAAAGATATTCTCGAAACGGAAGGGGTATACCACTTTTCTCGTCCCATACCTCCTCATCGCCTGTTGCGTGCAACTTCTTGAGGATCGCGTCCACCAATTGGGGTCGGTTGGACGGTAACACCGCGATGCTATCCCCGACACGATAGGCAAGCTTTGAAGTGTCTGCTTCCAGTTCGAGATGATACGTTTTTTTAGACGAGCCTGCCCCGGTGAGAAGTTTTTTGGTTTTGAGTGTTGCGTAGTAGGGCGAAGCTCTCGTATACATTTTTTATAGACAGTTCAGAAAAAAAAAGTTAGATTCGGCAAAAAGGGAGATCGGATTCATGAGATTCCTACTGATCATTGGTTTATGTCTGCTTTCATACGCTTGTCACAATGGAACCGTGACCCATCATCGTACCTACGTTATTTCTAAATCTCAAGAGGCGGAGATTATGGAGCCGCAGTCTGACTGATGAGTGTTCGGCAATCTTTCTTCTCCCAGCATTTTTTTAGCTGTACAAGCTTTTTATTCGAGATCCCGCCAAGCACTTCGATGGCTTTCATCAGGCGGACTCGCACCCGGTCTTTCCCAAGCAGGGTCACCGAATCAAAAAGCGGAGGCCCCTTTAGTTTACCCATAATGCTTGCAAAAAGAGACGGGATAATCACTTTTTTATAGGGCAATCCAAAAATCTCTTCCGCTTCTTTGGAGGCTTCTTCGAGCGCCTTCCCATTCCAAGACTCTTTTTCATCCAAGCTCCAAATGACTGCCTGGAGGAGCATGGCAATGGCCTCCGGGGCTGTATTCTTATGAGAGAGAAGTCCAGGCGTTATTTTGAGTTGATTGATAAAGAAAAAGTCACAAAGATCTAAAAAATCGCCAAAAGTTCTCATGCGCGTATGGACAAGGGGCATGAGTTTTTTCATAAAGTCGTCATTGAATTGCCACTGTTGCAATCGATCCCATAATTGGCTCTCAGGAACACCCTCTATGATCCTTTTTTGATTGATCCATTCCAGTTTTTGCACGTCAAAAAACGCACCGGAGACCCCGATTCTTTTCGGATCGAATTCCCGGATAATCTCATCGAGCTCATAGATCTCTCGGTCTTTGGGCATGCTATAGCCCATTAAAGTCAAAAAGTTGACGAGCGCTTCTGGAAGGTATCCACTATCGCGAAAGTAAAAAATAGAGGTGGGATTTTTACGCTTGGAGAGTTTTTTCCCATCGCTTCCCAATAAAAGAGGCATGTGCATAAACACGGGTGGGTTCCAACCGAAGGCTTCATAAAGGAAAATATGTTTGGGAGTCGAACTCATCCACTCATCTCCACGAATGACATGGGTAATACGCATCAGATGGTCGTCCACAACATTGGCTAGATGATAGGTAGGATATCCGTCCGATTTTAGCAAGACTTGATCATCCACATCGGCCCACGGAACGGTAATCCTCCCTTTGATCTCATCTTCGTAAATACATTCTCCTTTTAAGGGGATTTTCAAACGGATCACGTAGGGTTGTCCCGCATCTTCTTTTTGTTTCACTTCCTCTAAAGAAAGGTTTCTGTATCTTCGGTCGTAAGCTGTGCGTCTTCCTTCAGCCTGGGCGAGCTCTCGCATTTCTTCCAGTTCTTCCGAGGAGGCAAAGCACTTATATGCCATGCCTTTTTCCAACAGTTCATAAGCATGAGTTCGATAAATGTCCGTCCGTTCAGATTGCCGATAGGGTCCATAAGGCCCGCCTATATCAGGACCTTCATCCCAGCTGATTGTACACCAGCGCAACGCTTCTAGAATATTTTTTTCAAACTCCGGGCGGCTTCTTACTTGGTCTGTATCTTCTATGCGTAAGATGAATTGTCCTTTAAAGTGGCGGGCAAAGATGAGATTGAAAAGCGCGATGTAAGCAGTCCCCACATGAGGGTCCCCTGTTGGCGACGGCGCTATGCGAACTCTAACTGTCATAAATCTCCCTTCAACTCCCTCAATAAAATGAGATCTTTCATCACATTCAGTGTCTCTATCAGTTGCAAATCGGTTTGAGCAAATAGGTTGACTGACTCGGCGTCAAAGTTTTTTTGGGCAAGCTCCTTTAAAAAACCTTGGTAGTTTTTGTTGCGCTCAATACGCATAGTAGAGTTGTAGTTCAACTTTTTTATATAAGGTTCATAAGTAGTCAGGCGCTCTTGCTGGTGATATTTGTACATGGAACCCAATTGCATCTTGTGGAACGGAGACAGATCGGAAAGGTCATCTTCAAAATTCGGCGGGATGGAGTCATTTTCGAGAGGAAATTTGGCAAAGGCTTCGCCGATATCGAGCTCCGAAAGAATGCCGGGAATCACAATCTCTGAGGCAACTCCAATGAGTTGGGGGCTTTTCCCTGAAACGGTGTAGTATTTACCTCGCGTCACTTTATATTCTCCCTGGGAGTTCACCTTGGGACTGTTGTGCGGTTCAAGAGTAAAGGTTTGAAAGGAGCCTTTCCCAAACGTATGAGCATCGCCCAGGACAATCGCCCTTCCATAATCCTGCAAGGTTTGGGAGACAATTTCAGCAGCAGACGCAGAAGCTCGGTTCACAAGGCAAAAAAGCGGGCCTTGCCAGACTGGCGTCCCCTCCACTTCTCGAAGATGTTGGATTTTTCCCAAGTGATCTTTGATGGAAACGACAATTCCCTTATTGATAAAAAGACCCGTTACACTGACGGCTTGGGCGAGCAGCCCTCCAGCATTGCTTCGCAGATCGAGAATGACTCCTTTTAATGCATGCTCCTTCTCGATTTCTTCAATCGCTTTACGGATATCGGAGGCTGAACAGTTATTCTGATCCTGGTAGAAGGAGTAGAGTTTCAAGATTGCAATGACCCCATCTCCATAAGGTTCAATAACGGATTCCAGTCGCGTTTCTTCAAGAATGACTTCATTACGAACCAGCGCAATCTCTAGAGTTTCTGACTTTCTTTCCTCTCCATCGCCAGACTGTCTTAAAATGGTTAAAAGCACGGAAGATCCTTGTTCCCCACGAATCAACTCCACAGCCTCTGTGATTTCCATGCCGATAATGGACTCTTGATTGACGGCAATAATTTTATCATTGATTTTGAGTTTATTGCTTAGGCTGGCAGGACTGTTTTCCAAAATTCGGACGACAGAAAGGCCGTCGAGATCGTCTCTTAACTGCGCGCCTATTCCAAAAAGGCGTTGTTGAACCTGAATCATAAATTGATTCGCTTCTTTAGGCGTGAAGTAATTGGTGTGGGCATCGAGAGCGGAAGCGGCGGCCTTTAAGACAACGCTCAAGGTCTGTCTCGTTTGTTCCTCTTTGGTGCCGCCAATAAACTCTTGCTCACGGTTGATTCTTCCCTTTTGGAGGCGCTGGATAAAGCGGGACTGATGCTCGCTGGCAAGTTTTTGCGTGGCATCTAGCTGAAGGGCTTTGATGCGGAGAATGCGATTGAGGAGCTCTCCATCATTAGTCGCCCAGGAAAGGTCCTTAAACTCAGCGCTTTTCACTCCCTTGGGTAGTTCCATCGAAAGGATCTTGTCTTCTATTTCACCTCTTCGATCGATCGCTACCGCGAAGGCTGCATGAATATCGTAGAAGAGGGAAAAATCCCCTGTATGGAATCCGTCCAATGCTCGCTGCAGGGTTTCAGGGGTGGGCTCCAGCCACTTTGTAATCGCTTCTTCAACGAAATATGTCTTTGTCGGGTCGAGCTCATCGAGAAAATTTTTTAATGTCCGGTCCACCAGCTCCGCAGTCCATCTTTTGTAAGAGACGTGCGCCTTCAAAATTTCCTCGATCTTGTTTTTTACAATGTGTGGAGCCAGTCGAGGCGGCTTTGCCTCAGACACCGAAAAAATCAGGATAAAGATAAGGAAGGTAAATCGGAACAGCATATTCGTTTAAAAAATGAATCCCCTCCGTAGAAAGCACTACGCGCGAAAAATGACTATATACCTAAGAAGCACTTTAGCGCTATACCGAAATGGAAAGGTACTACCGCACTTTGTCAAATGGCGTAAAACGGTATAAAATATTTAATAAGATAAATGATTTTTTTTGCGCAATATTTCATCCCTGAAACAATTTGTTCGTATGACAAATCCGTTGATTTATAGTCGTTAATATGAAATAATCGTTACTTAAAGAAAGTAAACTAAATTAAGTGTGCAAAAAATGAAATCTTTATCAAGTATTTTTTGCCGAAAGAGTTAGTAAATCGTTGAAATTTAGTTAGTTGTATTAAATTTTTTTAGGAGGAAGGAACCATGAATTCGGACATAGCATGGGGCCAAGATGGACAAGTTAGAGATTCGGCAAAAGTGGTTTCCATTACAGAGGCTGCTCGAATCAATAATGTAACTAGGCAAGCAATCTATGTTGCCATTAAGCAAAAAAAGCTCAAGGCGGCCAAAGATTCTACCCGTTGGACCATTCATTTGGATGATTTAGAAGAATACAGAAAAAATAAGTATTCAAGAACGAAGTCAATATTTGATGGTGAACTTTTATTTGATCCAGATAAAGGTTACTATTCAGTTAACCAAGCTGCAAAACTTCTTGGAGTACCTGCGCAGAAAATTTACTATGCAACGCGTATAGGGCTTTTAAAGGCTCATAGAAAAGGCGCAGCATGGGTCATTCATGTGGATGATATCAAAGGATATCAAGAGCACTATCTAAATCGTAAGCCGAAAGTAGGCTAAAAGAGATCGCCCAAACTCGAGATGGGCGATTCTTTGGCCCAAGATTCAAAAAATTTATTCATAGACCTTACCACTTCGTTTCGATGGAGAGATTGCCGTGCTGATTGTAATAGAGCGTTTCGCTGTCGGGAGAAAGCTCGATATTGTATTGCAGGCCTAAGCTAAAGCATTTATAGGCGAAAGAGAGTCCAAAGTCCACATGGAGGAGGTTCCAAGTCTTGTCCCAGCCCTCGGTTTTAAAGGGAATCGTTGTATTTTGGAAAAAAGCAGTATAGTCAGGGCTCTGGATCGGGGTCATGTTGACAAAACCGAAAGAAATCCCTGGGGAAATACACATCGTTTCCTCTCGATTTACATCTTGCACTTGCAAGGCTAATCCTACTTCGGTTCTCAGGGTTCCGTCCCCTCGATTCAGAACTTTTAAGTTTAGCGATCCAGCTCCGCGTTCTCGAACTTGTTCTGTGGCCAAATAAAGGTAATCTACATTGAGGTAAGGATAGAAAAAAGCCTGAGGAGAGCCAAAGAGATAGGCGCTTCTGATTTGTCCTACCACATCCCACGAATGGAAGCTTGCACCGGCGTGTCGGTGCAGAGATAAGAACTGAATATTTCGGTCAGTGTCATAAAAATCGATGCCGGAAAGAAGGGCTGCGCCGCAGTAAAAACTGTCCCATTGGTAGTCGGTATAGGCGGCTCCATAGAGTCCATTGATTGTGCTTTTCCCGCGCGAATCATGCCAGTGGAGGTGAGCGATATTCCAGCTGGCGCCCAACCCAAAAACCCAATTCTGAGCTATTTCTCCATCATAGCCGAGAGCAAAACCGCCAGAATTTCCCTGATAGCCGATCTCAATACCATCCTGTTTGACAGATAGGGAAGCTCCAAAGGGTTCAAACCAGAATCGGTTGGGATTGGCACAGGCGCAGGGTAAATAAGGGAAACGGTGGAAGAGCTGAATGAGCTGGCTTAACACCTCTATTTGTTCATCGACAAGGGCACTAAAAAGAGCGGGGTGCATTTGGTCAAGCGCGTTGTTGATGACAGCAAAACTTTGCCCAATAAACAGGTTAAAAATAGAGACCATCTCAGGAGACAATTGGCCCGCCGCAAAAAGCTCGTCGATATTGTTCCCTACAGCGGCTGTATTTTTGTTGGAGAAAGGAAAGACGGCAAAGGGTTCAGAAATATCGACGTGTAGGAATATATCCGTAAGGGAAGAAGTAATGCTTGGCACAAAAGCTGCATTTGTCGAAACAACGGGGGAAAATCCGGGAGGAATTCCTGCGCCGAGAAGGCCCGCAGAGGTTAAAATAGTGTAGTCTGCAGCAAATCCATAGAACCCTGGGGTTGGGTCGACAGTCAGTGGCACCACGTCTAAAAACGTAGCAGTGCCGGTCACAGCTATTTGATCCGCTTCCAAAGGAGCGATTTCAAGAATGACTTGAGAGCCTGGGTTGAAGGTTAATGTACCATCTATGGTTAGAGTGCCTGGGCTGCTGCCCGGGCTGATGATCCCGCTACAAGTAGTGGTTCCCACTGTACCGGATCCTCCCAGAGTGCCAGTGGCAGTGACGGAGAGAAGCGAGGCATTAGCTAATGAGCCGTCTACATTTAACCGTCCTTCCTGAATCGTAGCAGCCCCTGAAAAGCCTGTGCTGGCGCCTGAAAATGTGACCGTTCCTGTGCCTAGCTTGTTGAGAGAGCCAGTCCCGGAGATTTCTCCGCCGTAGGTTCCATTGAAGTTTTGACTGAACGATAGGATCGATGTTGCATCGGCAAGAGCAATATTACCCTGTAGGCCATCGGTAGTCCCTGCTAACTGAGTGGCTGTGGCAATCGTCGTGCCTCCAGTATAGCTATTGAGTCCAACGAGGGTCAATGTTCCTCCCCCAGAAAATGTAACGCTCCCCGCCCCATTAAAATTGCCAGTAAAGGTCACAGAAGATCCGCTTGTGATCGTAGAGGCATTCGAGAAGGACCCTGATCGAGGAATAGTCAGCGATGGAATCACATTTAACGTGCCTCCAGAAAGATCGAGTCTCCCTGAAGCATCGCCCAAGTTTCCATCGCTCGAGATACTCAGGGTGCCTGCGCTGATATTGGTGCCGCCTGAATAGGTATTTGTGTTGGTGAGGATGAGAATACCTGCATCCCCTTTTGTTAAAGACCCCGAACCATCTATGAGCCCCATCACAGTGGCCGTACTGGCTGCAACCACATCTATTCTGGCAGTAGATGTCAAAGAGAAGGGACGAGTATGGCTGACACTGGCAGCATATTGGAGAATGGCATTTCCAATGGTGAGGGTAGTGCCAGAAGATCCAAGGTTGCCATCATTGATGATGCTGATCGTCCCTTGAGTGAGGCTTGTTCCACCTGAATATGAGTTGGATGCATTGGTTAAAGCAAGGACGCCGACACCGGTTTTTATGAGAGATCTACTAGCCCCTGAAAGGATTCCATTTAAAGTGAAGATGCCAGTAGAGCCTTGCGATACAGAGAGGTTATTGGCCAGGGCAATATCGGCGTCAATGGTATGAGCGCCATTGCCTACACTTGCCGTCACTTCGATCACTGCACTTGCAGAACTGGAAGATTGTGTGAACGTAAATACGTCTGCCGGCGCCACAGGAGAGATCGTGTAGTCTGTTGTAAAGTCAAAGGTGATTTGACCCAAAGAGACGGGAATATCTAGAAGCACGGAGGGATTCGGCCCAGGAACAGAGCTTGTAAAACTCGCCACTTCCCCAGTGCCATTGGGAGGTCCGCCAGAAGTCCAGTTTGCAGCGGTAGACCACATACCTCCGGCAGGTGCGATCCACTGAGCACTTGCAGAGAAAAGAGAAGCGGATGAAAAAAGCAGAGGGAGAAGGAGTTTCATGGATGACCCATGTAGACACGCGCCAAAGATACTATAAAAAAATGATCCATTCAATGCTATCCTATTTGGTGAAAGTCTTTAATTTGGAGTTGAATGCTAGCCTTATTTAGGAAGAGGTTGATGTGTGGGGTAAAAGCGATTCTGAGATGGATGTTTTTCTTTTGGATTTCATTTTTGCGATCTGCAAGGCCAAACGCAATCCCCTCCAGCATCCGGTCCCCTTGTTCTAAAAACAATTTTAGATGATATTTCCCTACCACTTTAGGCAGCCAGACTTGTAATGCGTCACAATATAAAATAGGATGGGGGTTTTCATTGCCAAAAGGTTCTAAGAGATTGAGCGATTCCATAAAGTCGAAGGTCAAGTCATCGAAGTTGACCTTCGCATCCAAGTAAAGTTTAGGGGTGATATCTTGTTCTTGAAGGACTCGGTCTGCTTCCTGAATCAATTGTTGTTTAAAGGCGGAGATATTTTCTTCTCGAATAGTGAGTCCTGCTGCATAGTCGTGCCCACCAAAATTGATGAGGAGGTGTTTGTTGGCTTTTAATACCGGGACAAGGGGGAATTCTGGAATCGTTCTCATCGAGCCTTTGCCAATGCCCTTTTCAATCGCAATGATGAGGATAGGCCTACTGTATTGTTTTGCAATTCGCGCTGCGATGATGGGAATGACTCCTGGATGCCATTTTTCAGATGCAAGAACGATAGCTCTATCTTGGAGGACTTCTGGGTTTTGAAATATAAAGTCTTCAATGTCTATGGCTGTTTCTTTTTCAATTTTTTGTCTTTCGATGTTATATAGATCCAGTTCTTTAGCGAGTTTTTCTGCTTCCTCGCTATCTTTAATAAGAAGGAGCTCTACACCTTTATTGGGGTCAGCGACTCTTCCTAGTGAATTGAGTCTTGGCGCTATTTTCGAGGCGATATCCATTGGGGAGAAGTCTTTTGTTTGGACTTCACTGACTAAAAAGAGCTTTGCCAGGCCCACTCTTTTGACTTGTTTCATTTGTCGTAGGCCATAGCGGACTAAGATGCGGTTTTCTCCCTTCAGGGCTCCCATATCTGCAATGGTTCCTAAGGCTACTAGGTCGAGATAGTCTTTTAGATCAATGATGGATGGCGCAAGTTGATCATGCTCAATCAAATAGTTGGTGATTGCGTGGGCGAGTTTAAATGCGACCCCGACGCCCGTCAGATCTCGATTGGGGTAGGTGCTATTGATAAGCTTTGGGTTTAAGGTGGCAATGCAACTGGGAATTTTCGACGTGGGCTCGTGATGGTCTGTAACGATGACATCGATACCGCGGCTGACCACTTCTTGAATCTCCTTTGCCGCCGTTATGCCGCAATCTACAGTGATCATCAAGGAACAGTGTTTTTTTATAGCGAACTCAAGGGCTTCGCCCGCAATGCTTTTTTGTAAGTTGGGGCGATTCGGGATATGAAAGTAGACGGAGGCGCCGATCGCTTTTAAAAATTCTGTTAGAAGGGCAGCAGCTGTCATTCCGTCTACATCGTTATCGCCATAGACTAGGATGATTTGCTTTTGTTGGATTGCAGCGATCACCCTTGTAACTGCGGTTTCCATATCGGGGAAAAGATGTGGGTCGTATAAGTTGGGGAGTTTTGCGTAGAGAAACTCATGAATATCCGCTGTCTTGATAAATCCTCTAGAAATCAGGATTTGCGCTGCGACAGGATGGATATTAAATTCTGTTGTAATATGTTGAAACAGGAATGGATTTTTTTCTGGGTAGACCCAAATAGTTCCTTGTGTCTTGGAAGAGAATGGAGACATTATTTCCATGGGAGCTTTTAAATCGGAAGTCTATAGGTCTCATCGATTATAGTCTACACTCCTTCCCCTATCTCTTCTCCGGCTTGTGTGAGAAATGTGGGTGAGGTGTTTCTTGGTGATGAAAGAACAGCATGAGGGGCGAAGCAATGTACCATGAGGAAAGGGTTCCCAAAAAGACGCCAATCGACATAACTAAAGCGAAACTGAAGATAGAAGCACCGCCAAATACGACAAGAGCAACGAGAACGAGCAAGGTAGTACCAGAGGTGATGGTCGTACGGCTTAATGTTGCATTTAAAGCATGGTTAATCATCGAAGAGAGGGAGCGATTTTCTGAAAATTTCATCTCTTCACGGATTCGGTCAAAGATAATAATCGTATCGTTCAGAGAGTAGCCAACGATGGTCATGATGGCCGCTACCGTGTTTAAATCAATTTGCACAGGGACGCCTACTGCATGAAGAATCCCTATAGCAGCTACTGTAATCAGTACATCGTGAATGACACAAAGGATAGAAGCGGTTGCGAACTTATACTCAAAGCGGAAGGCGAGGTAGATAAAAATACACAAGCAGGCAAGGAGCAGTCCTAAGAGGGCGTTATTGCGCATACTGTCTGAGATTTGGCCGCTCATCGAGGTCCAGTTGGCTTCCATATTTTCCAATGAGTGTGTTGTCAAAAACATTTCCTGAGAAGAAAGTGCCGCCACTACCCAATCGGCTCTTGGGTTGGTTTGATGGTCATTTTCTCGTGGCATTTGGAAGAAGGGTTTTTCAGCCAGTTCCATACCGGTTCCAAATAGGATGCGCAGGTGATTGGAAGGGGTCAGTTCTCGAACCTGAAAATCTTGGGGATGAGCACCTGCAAGGAGGAGAGCGTTTTCCACGTTTTGTAGGTAGTTGCCTTCTGGGTTCTTTTGTAATTCGAGGTGTAGCGAGAAGCCACCGGTAAAGTCCATTCCAAAAATGGAAGAGCGCTTGATATAAACTAGAACGCTGCCAGACAGGATGATAACGCAAGCTGTAAGCATGGCCAGACGCCCATACTTTAAAAAGTCGATAGATTTTGCCCGGATCCAGTTTGCCATGGTGAGGCTTTTCCCCTGATTTCTTCTAGCCCAGCCGACAAAGTAGTAGCGGGTCATAAAGAGTGCAGAAAACATGGAGGAGGCGATTCCAATAATCAACGTTAGGGCAAAGCCTTTAATGGGTCCTGCGTCAAAGTTTAAAAGAATGAGGGCTGCAATGATGGTTGTGACATTCGAGTCGACAATGGCGCTATAGGCCTTTTTATAGCTTGCTTGGATGGCTAAAGTGACGTTTTTAGATGTATTAAATTCTTCTTTAAAACGTTCAAAGACCAGCACGTTTGCATCGACAGCCATCCCCACTGTTAGGATCACTCCAGCGATTCCAGCCAAAGAGAGGGTAGCCCCAATATTTTGTAGCGTTGCCCAAAGAAAGAGGAGGTTAAACAGGAGGGCAATGGAAGCGATAAGGCCAGAAAAACGATAGTATGCCACCATGGATGCAATGACTAGAACCAGAGCGATTGCTGTGGCAACGATGCCTTGGGTACGGTCTTTGTGCCCCAATTCGGGACTGACGTTTTTCTCTGAGAGGATGTGTGGTGTGAAGGAAAGAGAGCCAGCTTTGAGATCGGAGACCAGAACCTCTACTTCTCTTTGGGAAAAATGGCCGCTGATGGAAGCGCTATCGCGGATGACGGCGTCAAGTGTAGGGGCGCTGATGACAGAACCATTGAGGATAACGGCCATTCTCCATCCACGTCCTCTTGTGTATTCGTCTAAAGAAGAGCCTGCCACAGTTTCTTTAGAAAAGCGGGACGTCCAAGCTTGAAGGTCGTCTCTTGGGTTGCTTTTTTTCCCTTCTTTGCTCGTTGAAGCTCGCTTGACATCAAATGAGAGATAATTTCCTTTTTGTGGATCGTAATTCGACTGCACAGATCCCAACTGAGATCCTTCAAGGGTGTAATTGTTGAACACTAAGAGTAGGGGATGGGTCTGTCCGAACCACTGGCTGTTTGGTCGAAGAAGGGCTACTTTTGAATGAGTGGTGTCCAGGGAACTGTCAATAGAGGGGTGTTCAGGAGGTGCTAATAAAAGCCCGTTGTCCAAGAGCGTTCTTGCAGTTTCAGAAATGCTTTGTCCATGAAGGTGCCGATAGGCAATCGCATGGACGCTTTCTGCGTCTTTTTGGTTTGTCACTACCGCTTCATTCCATACATCTCGTAGGAACGCTTGCGCTGCAGTGGCTAATGGAGAGTCGTAGGAAGAAAACTTTTCATTGACTATGTGAAAGTACATGGAGGAGGCTTTGATGAGCTCTGAGGCGCAAAGAGATTGTGAGCCAGGAAAATCGAGGACAATGGTATTGCCAAGCGTCCGAATAGACACTTCAGACACTCCCATTTTATTGACGCGGTTGTAGAGTTCGTTGATTCCTTGTTTTAAATCTGCTTCATTCTTTACTTGCTGATGGTTAGCGTTGCGAAGCTCAACTTGTACGGTTTTGCCGCCCGATAAATCAAGACCCCAACGGATAATTTTTCTCTCGTCTCCACGGTAGATCTTTTTCATGGAAAGCAGAAGGTTGTGCAAAAAAATATTTTTCGTTGGTCTCGGGGTAGTATAGTTTGTCCCCTCGTGGAGATTCACTTGTGCTGCGTTATATTCATCTCGCCACTTGATGAGATCATTGTGGATTTCGGTATCGATGCGGTTTTCTGTTAAAAGGCGGTGCTCGAGCGTGGAAAGCTCAAGGGAGGCATACTTTCGCGTCCCTTTTACTTCAAATTTTTCCCTTGTTGCGGCTAGAAGAGATTGGTAGAAATCTGCTTTTTCAAAGATGATTTGTTGGTTTTGGCCTTGATGGGGGCGGTATCCGCTTTCTTCCAAAAGAGTAATAAGTGAACGAACATCAGAATGAAATTGTGTCGCAAAGTCTGAATCGGGAGCTTGGGAGTAGGCTTTTTGGATCTGTTCCAGCCCATTTGCAGTTAAGAACAGCGATGGGTTAGTTTCTGTGGGCTGATGAATGACTAAGCTCAGCGCTTTTTCATCTGGAGAGAGGTTTTGGAACGTATGGGAGTTCACAATGGAAAGGCATTGAAGATCTTGATGCTTGGGTTGCCAGTTTGATTGAATATGGTCGAAAATATGTTCCGCTTGCTTCTTTCCAAATTCCTCTAGATTGAATAGAAGAAATCCAGAAGCCTCGGGTAAGTTGTGAAGGGCGATTGTATAAACACCTTCGTGGAAAGTTACCGTCTCACCGGAAAGGCGGGCCACCTTTGCCAGTTCATTAATGAGCGGCTGCTGTAAAAGAGCGGGATTGACATCAGGGTGAAGAGACAATTGGATCTGAGATGTGTCAAGGTCGAGTACAATTTCTCTAAAAAACGGGTTTCGATCTCCAATTTCTAGCCGGCCAGATTTTTGTAGACCCTCTTTAATGTCGTCGAAAGAGAAGGGGTCTAGACCCCGAGAAAAAAGCGCTTCATGATTTTTGAGATAGGTTTCAGCTTTGATGAGAGCTGCTTCATTTGGGGCCTGTCCAGAGTGCTGTTTGAGGGAATCACGGGTCTCATCAAATGCACGGATCAGGGCTTTAATGGCCATCGGGCGATCTTTAAAATGGCCTTGCGTAAAACTTGCTAAAAAGCGATTTGCAACGCTTTTTTGGCTTTCAGGAAACTGCATGGCGGCATGAATTTGGAAGGCGATCGCCTGCAAAGAGCTAGGGTTCAAAGTGTATAGGGAAAAGGCTTGTTCGCTAGGTCCAGCAAGAGCAAAGGTGACCTGAGAGGCTCGATCGAGCAGGAAATCGTGGTAGAGCTTAGAGCCTTTTTTTGCGAAAGAAAAATGGTTTTTGCTGGAAGCGGCAGTGATTCTTTTTTGTACACGCACCTCTTTTAAACTTTCCTCCTGGGGAGCTAAGGTCAACTGAGCAGGAGCAAAGGGGATTAAGGAACCAGCCCTTGGGAGGAGTTTTCGGAATCTCGTAGCCTCTTCAGATTTGGCAAATGTGATGGTAAAATGGGATTCTTTTGACTGAATTTTTTCAGGCTTGACCCCGATCAAGGAGCAAAAAGATGCGATCCAATCCTTGGATTCCTCCTCTAGCTTGACAAGTCTTTTTTCAATAGAAGCTGCAATTTCTTGCGCCTGCGTCTCTTCAACGGGAGACTTTAAGGGTTTCCCGTAATAAAAAAGGGTGGGCAAAATGTTATAAATCGTAAGAGCAACGACTGTGAGAATGAGGAACAGATGCCACTTCTTCTGCTTTTCCATCAAGGGTCTTTGGTTTTAATAAGAGGTAGAAAACGTATAGCAAAAAAGTCCTCTGGAGTCAACTTGATTTTCTTTTGCCTGCAGCATTAGGCACTATAAAAAAAGGGGGCAAAAAATGATTCTCACCGTTATGATTGTGCGAGCACCGAGGTTGGGATGAAAAAGGGCAAGGGTTCTCTTGCTGTAGTTGGAATGCAGTGGGGCGACGAAGGAAAGGGAAAGATCGTTGATCTACTTGCAGAAGGTGCTCAACACATCGTTCGCGCGCAAGGGGGGAATAATGCCGGACATACTATTGTAGTTTCTGGGAAGGAATATCGCTTTCACCTGATTCCGTCGGGCATTCTTTACCCTCATACCCAATGCTATATCGGTGGGGGGACGGTTCTTGATCCAGCGTCCTTAATTACTGAGGTGGAGCGTTTAGAGAAACAGGGTGTTCCCAATGTCAAAAGGCTTTACATCTCGCAGTATGCCCAGATTGTGTTTCCTTATCATAGGCTTATGGATCAACTCCGGGAAAAGACTCAGCAAGTCGGCACTACAGGCAAAGGCATCGGCCCGTGCTATACTGATAAAGCTAATCGCATAGGGATTCGCTTGGCAGATCTTTTACTTCCAGAGGTTTTTCGAGCGAAACTTCAAGCCAATGTGAGGATCAAAAATCGGGAATTGGCGGAGATTGATCCACATTTTATATTGGACTGGGAGCCTATCTTTGAGGAATATATGTCTTATGCCGCAGTACTGAAAGAGTATGCAGCACCTGTAGAGGAGATGTTGTTTCATGCTTCGAAAAAACAAGAGAGAATTTTATTTGAAGGGGCGCAAGGAGCGTTTCTCGATACTACTTTTGGCACCTATCCCTATGTGACTTCTTCTTGCACTTTAGCCGGAGGAATTTGTTCTGGGGCAGGGATAGGCCCGACTCGGATTGGACATGTTCTGGGGGTCACTAAGGCGTACACGACGCGCGTCGGCAGAGGCCCGATGCCTACAGAGTTGACTCCGGAGGAGCTTTTGTTGTTCCCTGAGCATACTGTGTCTAGAGAGGTGGGAACGACAACAGGCAGGAAGCGGCGCATAGGGTGGTTTGACGCTTGTTTATTAAAGGCTGCGGTTGGTTTCAACGGCGTAGATACGATTGCATTAACGAAGCTCGATATTTTGGACGCACTGGATGAAATTAAAATTTGCACAGGATATAAACAGCACCCAAGCTTTCCCGCGAGCACCGAGGTTTTAAGTTGTGTAGAGCCGATTTATGAAACTCACTTAGGTTGGAAACGGCCAACACGGGAGGCTCAGTCTTATGATGATTTACCTAAAGAGGCCAAGAGTTATATCCGTTGTATTGAAGAAATTTGTGGGGTGGAAGTTTCTCTTGTATCTGTAGGACCAGAAAGGGAAAGGACGCTTTGGTTAGATCGGTTTTTTGATGAGTGATGCAAGAGGTCTCATGGGAGTGTTGCCCCCAACCCGCGTTTCAGAACTCGATTTGTCCAAGATCCCTCAACACGTTGCCATTATTATGGACGGCAACCGAAGATGGGCTATGTTAAAAGGCCTTCCAGCTGCAATGGGGCACTGGGAGGGGGCTGAAGTTCTAGAAACGGTGCTGCGCGGTGCTGCCGCCATTGGGGTCAAGACACTGACTGTCTATGCTTTTTCTACGGAAAACTGGGGAAGGCCTGAAGAGGAGGTCGATGATCTCATGGAGATTTTTCAACTTTATTTGAAGAGAAAAAAAACGGCTATGATTCGCGATGGAGTTCGCCTGCATGCGATCGGCGATTTAACCAAGCTTCCAGAAAAAGTACAACAACAGCTGGACTGCACAAGGAGAGCCACCGATCACTGCGATCGGATCAATCTCGTTTTGGCCCTTAACTATGGCGGGCGCGATGAAATTCGGAGGGCCGTGGTCAAAATGATTGAAAAAAACCTGACGCCTAATGAAGTCACAGAAGAGTGTATTGCAAAACATTTGGATACCAGCCCCTTTGGAGACCCGGATCTATTGATTCGGACAAGCGGTGAAATGAGAGTAAGCAATTTTCTTCTTTGGCAAATTTCCTATACAGAATTTTTGAGTACACAAGTTTTATGGCCCGATTTTTCGGCACAAGAATTGTTTCGAGCTGTCTATACGTTTCAAAACCGCAGTAGGCGGTTAGGGGAGTGATATGTCTGACTTAAATCGCAGATTGATCTCAGGAACTATCATAGGGGTGCTTGTCACTTGTCTTATCATTTTTGCGCTACACCCTATTTTTCAATACGTTGTTGTAGTTTCTGTTGCAGCCATGGCGGGAGTGGCCATTTGGGAGTATGAGCAGTTCGTGAAAGCAAAAGGCTGGAAAATGACTACGCCTGCGCTCATTATTCTTTCTGTATGTGAGGTTCTAGCTTTTTTTTTCTTTGCGAAGGATGCTGTCTTTAAAGGACTTCCTATTGCTGTTTTTTTCGCTGGATTTCTTATTCTTTTTGCTATGCATTTTAGAGAAAAAGAGGGGGCGATTGTCAATTTAGCCGTATCTGCGTTCGGCCTTGCTTATATCGCTGTTCCCGTGGGTATGATTCTCGGAATTCTTTACTTTCCTCACGATGATGGCCGTTTGTGGATTGCTTATCTGCTCGTTGTTACGAAAGTCACTGACATGGGCGCTTATTTTGGGGGGAATCTTTGGGGAAAACGCCAGCTTGCTCCTCGTATCAGTCCCAAAAAGACTGTTGAAGGGGCCGTTTGCGGACTTGTATGCGCTGTTTTGGCAAGTTTTGTTTTTTATCTTGTCGGCGAATCTACTAGGTCTTTTGAATGGAGCGGTTTTACCTGGCTCTTTTTAGGGTTAACGCTCGGCATTGTCGGACAGCTTGGGGATCTTTCTGAGTCGCTTCTAAAACGAGATGCCCAGAAAAAAGATAGCAATGCTCTGCCTGGTCTAGGAGGTGTACTCGACTCCATTGATTCGATCATTTTCAATGCAACGATTATTTTTGTTTATTTGTACTATGTGAACTTATGATTATCACTATCGACGGACCTTCAGGAACTGGGAAATCTACTGTAGCAAAAGGGATTGCAAAGCAGCTTAGCTATATGTTTTTTGACACTGGTGCCATGTATCGCTCTTTTGCTTGGCTTGTCATGAAAGAAGGCTTAGATCCTAAAGATCAAAACGCAGTGGAGGCAGCTCTTTTGAAGTTCCAGTTCGAGATGCAAAGAGATCAAAAACAATCGCGTATCTATTTTGTCAATGGAGAAGAGGTAACAGAAAAGATTCGTACGCAGCAAATTTCTTTGGCCGCTTCACAAGTAGCAGTTTACCCAAAGATCAGAGAGGCAATGGTCAAAATACAAAGAAAATTTGGCCATTCTGTTGATGCTGTATTTGAGGGAAGAGACATGGGGACCGTCGTATTTCCAGAAGCAGACCTAAAAATCTTTCTTACCGCAAAGCCTGAGGTGCGCGCTGAGAGAAGGTACCAAGAGCTTAAAAGAAAGTTCCCAGATGTCTCGATCCATTTCGATGAGATTCTCAAGGAAATTCAAGAAAGGGATGATACCGATCAAACAAGGGCTGTTTCCCCTCTGAAAAAAGCAGAGGATGCTATTCTCATCGATACCTCTGATCTCACAGCTGCACAAGTCATCGACAAGATCATTCGACTCTATAAGCCTCGTCAGAAATTCCCCAAGATGAAATGGTTTTATAAAATAGTGTATTGGTTAGCTCGATGGTTTTTTCAGTGTTTTTTTCGCCTTCGCATTTATGGCATTGAGCATTTCAGTCCAGGCGCTGCGGTCATTGTGGCGAATCACGCTTCCTTTATGGATCCGGCAGTTCTTTCGATTTCTTGCTTAGAGGAGGTCAGCTTTTTGGCAAAACAGTCTCTTTTTAAAGTTCCCTTGCTTGGGTTCATCATCCGGAAGTTAAACTCCTATCCTGTTGCCCAAGGTGCCTCTGATGCGGCCGTATTTCGCTTGATGATCGAGTTGCTTGGACAAGGAAAAAAACTGTTGCTATTCCCGGAGGGCCGGCGTTCTTCTGATGGACAGTTATTGCCCTTGCAAAGAGGGTTGTCTTTCATTGTTCAAAAGGCGGGCTGCAGAGTGATTCCGGCTTACATCCAAGGAACGTTCGCAGCCTGGCCTCGCACGCGGAAATTCCCCAAACTTTTTGGGAAAATAACAGTAGTTTTTGGCTCCTCGATTGAGTATAAAGAGCTGGAGGACAAAACATCCTCTCGAGACCGGATTACAGAAAAGACAGCGTATTCCATTCGCAGGCTTAAAGAGTGGCTGGAAAGAGGCGCAATTGGCATCCCTCCTTGAGATGTTTTGCCGTTTGGAAAAAAATACCCTAACCATTAAACTGGACAGCGTCCAGTTAAAATAGGGAAAAATGAGGTAAAAAAATGGCAGGAGAGAGCATTCGCCAATTCACCGATAGCGAATTTCAAAATCAGATCCAATCGGGCCTTGTCCTTGTGGATTTTCACGCTCATTGGTGCGGCCCTTGTAGAACATTGGCTCCTGTGTTAGATCAAGTAGCCAAAGAGCTAAAAGGCAAGGCGGTCATTGGTAAGGTAGACATTGATAGCGAGCAAAAAACGGCGGCACACTTTCAGATTACCTCTGTGCCTACTATGATCCTGTTTAAAAATGGAAAAGAGGTGGGTAGATTGGTCGGTCTGCGTACCGCTGAGGCTATAAAAGAATTTATCCGTTCAGAAATGTGATGACAAACTCGATATGAGCCAGTTTCTAGGCATGACAATATTTTTAATTGTGGTGGCAGGTTTGCTTCTCCACGCGAGGGTGGAGCTCCCTTGGTACGCCAGTTGGATAGGACAGCTGCCTGGCGATTTGATCATACGCAAGCAGACAATAACGATCTATGCGCCCCTCACTTCGTCCCTGTTAATTAGCTTGGTGGTATCCTTCCTGCTTTCCTTGGCCTTTGGCAAGAGGTCATCTTAAACAGTCTCTTAAGCCTTCATACAGAGCAATGCCCGCACAAGTGGCAAGATTTAGGCACCTAGCTCCTGATAACATAGGAATTTTATAAAAGTGATCCGGATATTTTTCTAAAAATAGCTTGGGAAGACCTGATCTTTCTGAACCAAAAATCAGACACGATTCTTCTCTATAGGGCGCTTCGGTATAGCTTTTTTGTGCTTTACTAGAAAAAAAGAAAAAACTCTGCATCGTTTGCAAGAACGCTTCTAAATCGTCGATTTCTTGTATGTTGACTTCTGACCAATAGTCAAGGCCTGCTCTTTTGAGATGCCTAGAATGGGTACTAAATCCTAAAGGGCGAACCAAGATAAGGTCTGTGCCAGTTACGGAACAGGTGCGGACAATATTCCCTGTATTTTGTGGAATTTCAGGTTGAAAAAGGATAATTTTCATTAGACCTCTTGCATCATTCAGGGTCTGTCGCTTTTCTGGTTCTTATGCAAGTCTATTATTTCTCGCCAATGGTATAAGATGCCCTCAATTTGTTGCACAGATTCTCAAAGGAAACTTCCTCTTGCACTCTTGATTCCAGATCTTTCAGTTGTAATGTTTGTTTAGAAAGTTCTTCGCTCCCGATAATTGCCAAGAATTTTGTATGGAGACGGTTGGCGTTTTGCAGCGCTGACTGCACTTTTTGAGTATGGAATTCAATATCTGCTGGAATGGCTGCGCGCCGAAGCTGTGTGACAAGAGAAAAGGCTGTTTTTAATGCTTCTTCTCCCATGGGGAAAAAATAAATAAGCGGTCGCTTTTCTGGAGGCAAAGAGGTGTCCTGTTTCAGCATTGTCTGGATGACTCTTTCTAGTCCTGTTGCAAAACCCACTGCAGGGAGGTCGGCCCCTCCAAAGGTTTTGATCAGTCCGTCAAATCTACCGCCCGCACCGATCGTATTTTGCGCCCCAAGATCGTCTGCAAGGATTTCAAAGACGGTTTTTTGATAGTAATCGAGTCCGCGCACGATTTTATCGTCAATAACATAAGGAATTTCAATCCTTTCCAAAGCAGCGCATACCTTTTGAAAGTGCGTTGCCGAGGCTTCTCCAAGGTAATCTAAGATGGAGGGAGCTTTTTGCAGAATCTCTCGATCTTGTGGATTTTTAGAGTCCAAAATACGCAAAGGATTTTTTTCAAAGCGAGTTTGACTCTCTTCCGATAGCTTCGAGAAATGCGGCTCCAAGTAGGCTAAAAGCGCATTTTTGAAAGCTCCTCGCGATTCAAGATCTCCAACAGTGTTGATATGCACTCTAAGATTTTTCAGGCCAAGTTTTTGATAAAACTGCCAGAGAAGATCGATCACCTCGGCGTCTTGCTCGGGACAGCTATTTCCAATCGCTTCGACGCCAAACTGATGGTGCTGTCGATATCTGCCCGATTGAGGCCTTTCATAGCGAAACATCGGCCCAGTGTAAAACAATTTATGCACGGGCCCTAGGTTGGCTAGGCGATTTTCAATAAATGCGCGCATAACTGATGATGTCCCTTCGGGACGAAGCGTCATCAGCCTTCCCCCTTTGTCTTCAAAGGTGAACATTTCTTTGGTTACAATGTCCGAAGTAGTGCCCACTCCGCGATCAAAAAGTCCTGATGCCTCGTAGATGGGCGTGCGGATCTCTCGATAGCCAAATGCAAAGGAAACCTCCCGCAAAGCAGTTTCCACAAATTGCCACATTTCAGACAGACGCCACCGCTCTTCTGTGCCGTAAGGTATAATATCAAACGTCCCCTTCGGGATCTGGTATTTCATCGGATCTATTATAGGCAAACGATAAGACTATTGCAAGAGCGACGAAATGTCGTTAATAAGACGCGTCCATTCTGTAAGCGCACTTTCTGCGGGGTTTTTTTCATGCTCCCGATGAAGATTTTGGATCAGTTCCATGTAGGGAAAAGGAACCCACTTTTGCCCTGCGTATTCTGTCAGATAGTAGCCAAATGAATGGGGAAGGTTTTGTGGATAATGGAGAATTTTTTTCACCAAAAGGCGAAATTTTTCTTCGACCTCTTTTTGTTTAAAGGAAAGACTATCTTCCATAAGAGCGGACCAGATGAGGGAAAGCTCGTTTAGAAATCGCACGTCCTCCGAGCGGTTCTCGGTTTTTAAAATTTCTAAAGCTGCCTGCAGGGCAGCTAAAGGGTTGCCAACGCCTTTTGCGTGTTGATGTGCCTCTAAAAAAAAATCGACCGTTTTTTGGAAGAGATGTACTACGTAAGCCGTAAACTTTAAGCGAGTCCTTGGGGGTTCCTCATCGTCCGGAGGCTTAGGAACTTCTCCTTTAGTCTGTCTTTCTCCAATAGGTTCCACGCGGTATTTTTCAAATGGGTCTAGTGGATCTGGGCCTATAGGAGCGCTATACTGAACGTGATTCAAATCATTATACCAGTTAACTATTCCTCATACTATTTGAAAAGACCTTTTTGTTGACAGAAGGGAATCGGTGCTTTACTCTAAAAGCTTTTCCAACCCCGGATCCCAAGGAGAGGACCCTCGTGTCTGTTTTGGATGTGTTCAAACCTGCCCCAGCCATAGACGAAATCCAAGATCCAAATCTCATAAAAAAAAAGTATAAATATTGGCGGATCCGCACATTTTATGCGATGTGGGCGGGCTATGCTTTTTACTACTTCACCAGGAAGAGCTTCACCTTTGCCATGCCCCTCATGCAAAGCGAATTGGGGCTCGGCAAGTTCGAACTCGGCCTTTTGGGAAGCATTCTTTATCTTTCCTATGGAGCCAGCAAGTTTTTAAGCGGAATGTTAGGGGATCGATCGAATCCTCGCTATTTCATGTCCATCGGGCTGATTTTGACAGGCGTTTTCAACATTTTTTTCGGGATGTCTTCAGCGTTTTGGGCATTTGCTCTTTTTTGGGGGTTGAACGGGGTTTTCCAGGGCTGGGGGTGGCCAGGATGCGCTAAACTGCTAACTCACTGGTACTCTCAATCAGAAAGGGGGAGATGGTGGAGCATGTGGAATACATCTCATAACATCGGCGGTTCTGTGATCCCTCTCCTTGTCGCCACCTGCGCTGTCTATTATGGATGGAGAATGGCTATGTACATCCCAGGGATGATTTGCATTTTGGCGGGACTTTTTGTTATGAATCGTTTAAGAGATACCCCCGTATCCATGGGGCTTCCCTCTATAGAAAGGTTTCGGGGGGATGAGATGCACTCTGGGTCTACGAAAAAAAGTGGCCATCTCTCCCCCAAAGAGCTTCTTTTCGAGTATGTCATTAAAAATCGGTATATTTGGCTCCTTGCAGCCGCTTACTTTCTAATCTATGTGATTAGAACCGCTGTGAATGATTGGAGTATGGTTTATCTCATTGAAGTCAAGCATTACACGATGAAGGAAGCGGGTATTTGCCTGTTTTGGTTTGAATGGGGAGGTCTGTTCGGAAGCCTGACTGCCGGCTGGGCGTCTGATTTGCTGTTTGGTGGGAGAAGAAATCCCATCAATGTCATTTTTACTCTTGGGATTCTAGCTCTCATCTTTGCTTTTGGAGTGAGTGATAATTCTTCTGTGCTTTTAAACGCAGTCTATATTTTTCTCTTTGGCTTTTTTATTTTTGGACCCCAAATGCTCATTGGTATGGCTGCAGCAGAGCTCTCTCACAAAAATGCTACGGCTACCGCTACGGGCTTTGTGGGTTGTTTTGCCTATCTCGGTGCAGCGGCGGCTGGAGCTCCGCTTGGCGCTATTGCTCAGACTTGGGGATGGGATATGTATCTAATGACTCTATTTATTTGCGGAGTTCTTGGGGCTCTTATTCTCCTCCCCCTTTGGTCCATTCGCTCTAACCCCAAAGAAGTTGCAGCGCCAGCATGACCTCCTCTTCCCCGCTATCCCCTTCTCAAACAACGCAACCCCAGGGCTTTGGCGCTGTCGAGCAGCCCATTGCAGAATCACGTTCCGTATATGTGCCCCTTAATGTGCACTCCCAATACTCGATCCTTAACTCGACTGCCAGTGTTTCTCTTTTAGCCAAAACAGCAAAGCGCTTCAAAATGCCAGCTATTGCCATTACTGATGATGGCAATCTCTACGGAGTGGTGGACTTTTATAAAGCTTGTAGGTCTCAGGGAGTCAAGCCGATTATCGGCTGTGAAATGTGGATGGCTCCTAGCTCGCGTTTCGAAAAAAAACGAACGCCAGGGCTTTCGAATGGAATGCCCATTGTGCTCTTAGCGAAAGATTATGTGGGCTTTCAACATCTCTCCAGGCTGTCGTCTATTGGTTTTTTAGAGGGGTTTTATTACCAGCCGCGTATTGATAAGGAAGTGTTAACAGCGCATCAAGAAGGGCTTATTTGTCTTCTATCAGACATTACAGATGTAGAGTGGTATCACCAGCTCTTTGGCGAGGATTTTTACCTGGACATTCGCAGGCATCCCCTAAGCCGAGATGAAATTCAGGAGAGTTGGCTCGCTCAAAAGTATCGTGATGCATGGGAAACCCAAGAAAAGAAGAACCAAGAGCTGATCCGTCTATCTAAGACATTGGGAATTGAGTTGGTGGCCACCAACAAGATTCACTACATCGAACGAGAAGATTGGCGCGCACATGAGATCCTTTTAAACATCCAATCTGGAGAGCCTTGCGAAATTTGGGAAAGAGACTCCCAGGGCAATCCAAAAAATAAAGCAGCGAATCCAAAGCGCGAGACGATGTCTACGCGAGAACTGTATTTCAAGTCGCCTGAGGAAATGGCAGATCTTTTTCAAGACCTCCCTCAGGCTCTCGAAAATACTTTGAAAGTGGCGGCAAAATGTAATGCTGAACTCGATTTTAAGACCAAGCATTATCCTATCTTTATCCCTCCTGGGTTGGATGAAAAAAAAGCTACAAAAAAAGAACGGTTAAAAGTAGCAGAACAGTTTTTATACGATCTTTGTGTGAAGGGTATTCAGGAGCGCTATACCCCGGAGAGGCTTGCCAAAGTGCCGGGAGATAACCCGCTGGACATCGTTAGGAAGCGCTTTGAGTATGAATTTAATATTCTCACATCGAAGGGAATGTGCGATTATATGCTCATCGTTTACGACTTCATTTCCTGGGCCAAGGCCAGGGGAATTCCCGTAGGGCCAGGAAGAGGTTCTGCGGCAGGTTCGATTATATCCTACTTGATGGGAATTACGGATATCGAACCGCTGCGCTTTCACCTTTTCTTTGAGAGATTTATCAATCCAGAAAGGATTTCCTACCCCGATATTGACGTCGACATCTGTATGGACAGGCGCCAAGAGGTGATTCATTATGTCGTTGCGAAGTATGGCAAGGAAAAGGTCGCCCAAATCATTACCTTTGGCACGATGAAGGCAAAGATGGCGATTCGGGATGTAGGCAGGGTATTGAATGTTCCGCTTTCCAAGGTGAACAAAATAGCTGCCCTAGTTCCAGAAGATCCTACGATGACGTTAGAGAAGGCGTTTAAGATTGACCCAGAGCTTGCACGTCTCATGGAAACGGATGAAGAAGCGAAAGCTGTTTTGGAAATGGCTCAAAAGACGGAAGGTTCGATTCGCAACACAAGTACTCATGCAGCAGGTCTCATTATCTCAGCCAGTGCGATTATGGAGCATATCCCCGTTTGTACCGCAAAAGACTCCGATATGGTTGTTACGCAATATGCGATGAAGCCGGTAGAGAGTGTGGGGATGCTAAAAATCGACTTTTTAGGGCTTAAAACACTCACGTCGATTCAAAAATGCGCTAATGCGGTAGAAAAAAGCACGATGCAAAAGATCGACTGGGGCAATTTGCCTTTGGATGATCAGCCCACCTTCGACCTTTTAAACCAGGGCAAGACGCTAGGGGTATTTCAGCTAGAATCTAGCGGGATGCAGGATCTGTCTAAGCAGCTCCATATTGACGTATTTGAAGAAGTAATCGCCGTCGGAGCCTTATATCGACCGGGACCCATGGACATGATCCCCTCGTTTATCAACCGCAAGCACGGAAAAGAAAAGATCGAGATAGACCATCCTCTAATGAAAGAGATCTTATCTGAGACTTACGGGGTCATGGTCTATCAGGAACAAGTGATGCAGATTGCTAGCAATTTAGCAGGCTATTCCTTGGGCGAAGGGGATGTTTTGCGGCGTGCGATGGGAAAAAAAGATCGAGAAGAAATGAATCGGCAAAAAGAAAAATTTGTCAGTGGTTGTGAAAACAAGGGGATCTCTCCAGGTACAGCTGTGCTGATCTTCGAGAAGATCGAAAAATTTGCCTCTTACGGCTTTAATAAATCCCATGCGGCGGCCTATGCCTATCTTTCCTATGCGACCGCTTATTTTAAAGCTAACTATCCGAAGGAGTGGATGGCTGCTTTGATGACCTCAGATCAGCATGATACGACAAAACTGGCCAAATTTATCGCTGAGGCTAAGTCCTTGAACATTCGTGTTCTTCCCCCAGATATCAACCAGGCTTCCAGAGAGTTTGCCGCTTCGAAAGATGGCATCCGCTTTGCAATGGCAGGGATTAAGGGCATGGGGATTGGCGGCGTGGATGCAATCTTAGAGGAGAGGGAAAAAAATGGACCGTATCAGAACCTGTTTGAGTTTATTCAGCGGGTTGACAAAACGCGGGTGGGGAAAAAACACATCGAACTGCTAATCGATGCAGGAGCCTTGGACTTTACGAACGGGTCTCGCGATGCGATGCGAGAAAGCGTAGAGGAGATGTATGAAAGGGCGTTACAAGAGCAAAAAGAAAAGGCCATGGGGGTTTTGAATCTCTTTACGTTCATCGAAACACCGGAAGTGGCAGCCTTGACAAATCCACTCAAAGTAGTTAGTCCTTCAACCAAATTGCAACTCTATCAGAGAGAAAAAGAGCTTTTGGGCTTCTATTTAACAGGGCATCCCATGGATGGGTATAAAAAAGTTCTGGGTCGACTTTCTTGTGTTCCATTAACCGAAGTGGGAAGGCTCGAGGATGGGAGTGTATTTAGAGCCGCTTTTGTCGTAGAAACAGCGACTGTGAAAGTGTCGGCCAAAAATCAAAAGAAATTTGCGATTCTCATCATTAGCGATGGGATAGAGCGTTTTGAGCTGCCTGTATGGTCTGAATTATTTGAGGAAAAAGGGGCTTTACTCAATGAGAATCAGCTCCTTTATGGAATTTTACAGCTGGAAAAAAAAGAAGGGGCGAGTCAGCTTTCATGCCGCTATTTAGACGATCTTGTAAGCATTGACGAGGAAAGGATCAAGCTTTGCGACGATGCATTGGAAAAGATCAGACAGCAAGTCAAAGCTAAGACTGGCTTCGATAACAAGCGGAAGGCCAAGCAAGAAAAGGAGGGCAAGGTAGAAAAAGAAAACATCTCTAAACTTTCCATAGAAGTAGACGCTGATCGGGTACGCTTCAGTCAAATCCTTCAACTCAAGGAGCTTTTCCGTTCTTATCCAGGTAAATCAACGCTAGAGATGCATTTTCGTGTCGGTAGCAAGCGGCTCGGCACTGTTTTTGTGGACTCTCAATGGGGCGTCAATGCAAACTCAGAATTTCAGAAAAAACTGGCTGAGCTGATAGCGACCTTTGGTTCGATTTTCTTATCCTGAATGGAGATGCAAAAGAGTTGACACCAAATCTGGAATGTTCTAACGTACTCCCATGAAAATGTTTCTCTGGGTTCTGTTTTTTGGTTTTTCCTCACTAACGGCTTTGGATGAGCATGAGCTAGAGTGGAAAGAGGGACCTTCGGTGCAGGAATATAATAGTGCTCTTCAACAGGCGCTGAATGCCGGCAATTGGTGGGCAGTCATTGATTATGCAAATTTGATCTCTTATAATTATGCGACTACCGCTTTTGCTAAGGAAGCCTCTTATTTTATGGGAGAGGCTTACTTTAAGCTGGGCTATTACGAAGCTGCCAATGAGTCTTTTTCCGCTTATTTGAACCATGTTGTCTCTCCCAAACATTTCGAGGAAGCCATAGAATACAAATACAGCATTGCGGAAGCTTATGCTAACGGCAAGAATAAGAGGTTGTTCGGCTCCATTAAAATGCCTGCCTGGGTGCCAGCCAAGGAAGACTCGATCGAAATTTTTGATGAAGTCATTGCCGTCTCCCCCCATTCTGATTTAGCCATCCGGTCCTTACTTTATAAGGCGCGTATACAGACCTACCTGGAGGATTTTAAACCAAGCATAGAGACTCTGGATGTGTTAATTAGAAGATTCCCGAAGCACGAATTAGCGGCTGAGGCTTATTTAGAAAAAAGCAAGGTCTACTTGCTTCAGTGTCAGGCGCAGAACTTAGACCCTGAAATTTTAGACTTAAGTTTGCTGAATTTGCGGAAATTTCGCCTAGCTTTCCCAAGAGAGCCGAGGCTTGAGGAAGCTGAAAAAATTTATCGAGATATGCAAGAGATTTTTGGTGGAAGTCTCTATGAAACGGGGTATTTTTTTGAGCGGACCAAAAAAATTCCAGCCTCGATTCTCTACTACCATAAGGTGATTGCCAAGTATCCCGACACGGAGGCTGCCCATGTTTCCAGGAAAAAGCTCGAGACTCTCGAGTCTTCTCCTCAGCTGTAGCCTTCTTAGCTCCTGCGGATATCAGTGGACTTTCGAGCACCCAGATTCTATTGTTCCAACAGTTAGCGTGCCCTTTATCCTTGGCGATGAAGAGGGGTTCTTAACCTCTGCAATCATTGAGCAGTTAAGTGTAGGGGGGCTTGTTGATGTCGTTTCTTCGGGAGGTGACTATGTACTGCAAGTGGCCATTGTCGCTTGCAATATAGAAAAGATCGGATTTCGCATTGACCCGCAAGAAGTGGAGGGCAAGGTGCGGAACAACTTACTCGCAACGGAAGGACGGAAGAGCTTAAGCGTTAAAGCAGGTCTTTATAGGTCGGGAGAGTTGGTGCATGGCCCTTACACCCTTACCGCTGAGGCTGATTACGATTACGTGGATGGGGACTCGATTCGGGATCTGACTTTTGTAAATCCTGAGGGGATAACAGTGACTGTGCTGCCATTTTCCTTGGGGCAGCTAGAACCCATTAATTCTGCGGAAAGTTCGGCTCAAACCCCTTTATATCGGCAAATTGCGAAGAAAATTGTGGATGCGCTATCTTCAAGCTTGTGGAACAAAGAGTCTTTAGCGCTGAGATCAGCTCGATTCGACGGATGCAAGAGTGGGTCCTAGATTGTGTTAAGGGAGTCGGATTTAGAAAAAATGAGCTGAATCATATTGAGCTGGCTATAGAAGAGGCAGTCGTAAACATCATAACCCACAGCTTTTGCAATCAAAAAGGAGAAGTGGAGATAGGCGTACAACAGCTCCCGTATGGGGTGGAAATTCGCCTTCTGGATCGAGGACCTCCTTTTAACCCGTTACATCGCAAAGAATTAGACCTCGCCTTACCATTGGATCAAAGAGAAGTGGGTGGATTGGGGATTCACTTTATCAAAAAATGCATGGATGAGGTCCGCTATGAGAGATCGGATAGCAACCTGTTAATTTTGGTCAAGCGCGTCTCTAGACCTCTTGCATAATATAGAGGCCTTCTATCCATTTTTCTCATACAGGGTAAGAGTCTCTTCCGTCTCCAACATATCGACGAGCACATGTTGCAGTACCTTGAGCACGTAGCGAGGGCTGTTATAAACCCCTCGTGTTGAGAAGATCACCTCTAACTGAGCTTTTTCTGGGTGATTGAGGGCGATGAGAACATAGGTCATGGGTTGGTCTGATTCTACTTTGGGGATGATCCAAACGATGAACTGCTCATTGAATAGGGTGACTTTTTCAACACTCTCAATGACATGGAAGTATTGGGTTAGATCGTCAGGTTCCCCATTCTCTTCTGAAAGAGAAGATAGAAGGCCATGTCCATGGAGATAAGAGAGGTCGATCGGGGTGATGCCATCGTGAGCGCAGCTTGGGAGATTATTGACAAACTCTTTATAGGCTTCCTCGATCTGAATTGGGTTCAGCATGCTCTACCTCCGTTTGCCCCGCTCCCTATGTTCAGGTTAGACAAAAAATATTAGTTTGTCAAGTATGACATTATTTCTTGGGATTGGTACAATTGTAAGCGCAGCTTCGGTATATTTTGAGAGCGATCTTTTTCTTTTTCGTTTTTTGCCTTTATGGGAAATCCCTTGAATTAGAAGTGGGCGCAGCGTCTGCCATTTTAATGAATGCAGATACGGGGGCTCTACTGTTTGAAAAGCATGCCCATGTGCCTAGTTATCCAGCCAGTATCACAAAAATCGGGACGACTCTTTACATCTTAGATCAAGAAGTTCAGCTAGATCAGGTATGTGTCGTCTCTACTGAATCTTTAAAGAGAAGGCCTTCAACAGATTGGGAAAAGTATCCTCCTTACTGGCTAGATAAGGATGGGACTACAATGGGGCTGAAGATTGGCGAGGCCTTAACCGTAGAGGCTCTTCTTCACGGCTTGCTGATGGTCTCAGGTAACGATGCGGCTAATGTTCTTGCAGAAAATATAGGAAGCGGGTCAGTGCCGCAATTCATAGAGAGGGTGAATGAATATTTACGCAAGATCGGTTGTAAAAACACACAGTTTAGCAATCCACATGGGTTGACCCATCCTGATCATTGGACGACTGCTTATGATGTCGCGCTCATGACGCGCCGAGCTCTGCAGATTCCCACATTCAGAACGATTATTGGAACTGTGACTTTTTGTCCGCCTCAGACGAACAAACAGCCGGAAAGAGAGTTGGTTACGACAAACCCCTTTGTCAAGCCGGGTAGTCGATACTACTATCCTAAAGCAATCGGGGGCAAAACGGGTTATACCGCAGCGGCGCAACACACCTGCGTGACGATAGCAGAGCATGAAGGAAGGGCTCTTATTGCAGTGGTCTTGGGATGTAAAGATCGGTTGATGCGCTATGAGGATACGAAAAAACTTTTGGATACTGCCTTTGCAGAAGAAAAAGTCAGTAGACGCTTAATGGGCCCTGAAACGACTTTAAAAAAGAGGGTGCTAGGTGCTAAGTCAGAGGTAAAGGTGAGTTTGGTGAAGCCACTTTCTATCGCATACTTCCCTTCTGAAGAGCCAAAATGTAAAGCAGTTTTACATTGGAATATCAGCGAGCTTCCGATTCGAAAGGGGCAGAAGGTTGGAGAGGTGCACATCCTTACCGATGATGGAAGGTTTTTAGAAAAGGGGGACTTGATTGCTCGAGAGGAAGTCAAGGGAAGGCTATTTTTTACATTGCGAAAGTGGTTGTTCAATCTCTTTAAATAGGAACATCCATTCAGAGAAAGTAAGCTCTTCCGGCCTGGCGTCAGTTCTTTTTCCGATTTTTAGCAGGGCTTGCCGTGTGGTCTCTTTTTCAATAGGGAGAGTGCTCGTGAGCATTTTTCTTCTTTTCTGAAAAGATCGGCGGATCAGTTGGAAAAAGCCAGGGATGTCGACCTCTCGAGGGAGAATGCTATCCTGTCGAATTACCATGGACTCCACGGTAGGCCGAGGGTAAAAGCAAGCGGGCGGTACAATAAATGAATTTTGATAAGAGGCATAGAATTGGACAAAAAGGGAAAGAGGCCCAAAATTTTTTCCCTTTTCAGCTCTCATTCGATCTCCCACCTCTTTTTGCACCATGATGATGAGGCTTGAAAATGGGTGGGAAAAAATTTTTTCCAGAATAGGTGTTGTGATATGGTATGGGAGGTTGGCTACAATTTTAGGCCTCTTTGGCAAGCAAAGGGAAGGAACCTTTAAAAAATCGCCTTCGATTACTTGGAGGTTTCCATTTTGAAAACGGTGTAACTCTTTTGCAAAAGTGTGATCGATTTCAACTGCACAAACCTGCGCTCCCTTATCCAAAAGCGCGGCTGTTAAGGCCCCGGGCCCTGACCCAATTTCCAGAATGGATTCCCCAGGAGTGATCTCCGCGGTCTCGATTATTTTTCTAATAATATTCGAGTCGATGAGAAAATTTTGAGACAAGCTCTTTTTAGGGTGGGTCTGAATGCGCTTTAAAAACGCAGCGAGTTCACTTGGTCTCATGAAATTCCTTTCCTCCAATTGCCAAAGGGTATTTATTGCAAGGAAAAGGGATGCAGATTTTCTAGACTAGGAAGAATGGTCTCATACCCATAATGTTTGCGCAACTTCGTAATATAGGCTTGCGATTCTTCCATGGAAGCTTTTTGAACGAGTTCATCACGCAGTTGGCTTGCCACTTGGTGAAACGAAGGGGCTGGCACATCTGTTTTAGTTTCGAGATAGAAAATGCGATGAACCATTTGATTGTCTCTACGGCTTAATTGAGCCACTGGGGCGCTGTAGGAGCCGGGACTTAAGGTTTCGATGGATTTTTTATGGATCTCTGAGAGGTCTTGAGTTTTAGCTGTATATGGATTGGATATGGAGATTGTCATTCCGGGACGCTCCAGGTTTTTCAGCTCCGTTTGTAAGAGATCAGGCGATTTTCCAGAAAGCAGCAGGAGCTGATGCGTTTGTTGGGCTGCTTCTTCCCCATCTACATCGATCCGAATGGAGACGACACGATAGGTCCATTCAGTATAAGAGGGGTGTTCTTTCTGGTAGAGGTAGTAGGCGTGTTTGATATCTTGAGGGGTGATTGTCATTTGGGCTTTTTGATGAACAAACCACCACATCATTCGTTGGACGATCATCTCATTTTTAATCATATCCCACGCTTCAGAGCGGGTGAGTCCAATGGCATCAAGGGTATGGGTGACATTGGGTCCGAAACGCTCCTCTAAGGCTTCTCTGACTTCACCGTCTGTAACCTTAATCTCTTTATCGGCAGCATCTGCGATGATTAGTTCCTGATCGATCATCTCTTTTAAAACATGCTTCCAGCTGGCCTCATAAAACTGGCAGCGAGCCAAACTAGAGTGTTCTATTTGAGGATAATTTTGGTGGAACGTCACATCCATTTTTTTTTTGATATCTATCATGGAGATGATCTTGCCGTTAACTTGAGTTAGGATGGAGTTTTGGATGGCAAGTTTTTTATCTTGCTGAAAGTCAGTGAGGGGTTCCGCAGAAAGAGTCGATAGAGTCAAAAGAAAGATCGCTAGCTTTTTCATAACGTGTTCATGATACCAAAGTTTGTTTTTTGAATACAGCGGCAAAAAATCCGTCATGCCTGCCATATTCTGGGAGAAGGGATAAAGGCTTTTCTTCTAGTTGTAGTGGGAAGGTTTTTAAAAAATATTCGACTTGCTCTTCATTTTCCTCTTTGAGAAGACTGCATGTCGCATAGACGAATTTACCGCCCTCCTTTAAGAAGGCGACGGCTTCTTTGACAATGGCTCTTTGCTCTACGACAAGCCTCTCGAGAGTTGCTCTGTCGAGCTTCCATTTTGCGTCGGGGTTTCTTCTCAGTGTGCCAGTGCCAGTGCAAGGAACGTCGGCGAGAAGCCAATCGACTTTTTTTCTGGGTAAGACAAACTGTACATTTTGAAGCCCCGCTCTTTTCATTCGTTTTCGCGCCTCTTGGAGAATCCAGGGGCGAATGTCATGAAGGTAGACTTGTCCTTTCCCTTGCATTAGTGGAGCGATGGCTAGAGCTTTGCCTCCAGAGCCACTACAATAGTCTAGAAAATGGTCGCCCGGTTGCACGCGAACAAGCTCTGCTACCAGTTGGCTCCCTTCATCTTGCATTTCAAAAAGACCCGCTTTGAATTCGGGAAGGCTGAACAGAGGTTCCCTTTTTTTAAATTGGATGCCCATTGGAGCTATTTTACAAGGAAACACGCCCAAAGAACTTAAGGTAGTTAGCAGGCTGTCTCTTGTGGTCTTAGCGCTATTGGCTCGGATGGTGATAGGCGCTTCAGAGTTGAGGATGAAAGAGAGCGTTCGAGTGCGTTCTTTCCCAAACTGGGATGTTAGTTGATTGTAGAGAAATTCATTAAGGCCTAGTCGATGGGGTTCTGGAATGGCTGGATCGTTGCAACAGTTTTCTAAAGAAATTTTTTGAAAACACCTCAGCACGTGGGCGGGTTCTGAAGAAGAGGCGAGATAGATAAACAGGCTTTTATAGCGAACCAACCGAAAAAGGGTATCTGCGATTTTTTTGCGATCATGCGACCCAATGCTTTTATGGGAGCGAAAATACTCGTTTAATAAAAGATCCAAAGGCTTTTTTTGCTGAAATAGCTCTTTTAGCAGGATACAAATGTGGTAGTCGCAAAAAGGAATTCTCATATAGGATAGAAGTTTACCCTGGAATGGGTTTTTTATGGCAGTAATTAGACTTGCAACCACGGTGGTTACCCGATTTTTCATCAGTCTTGTGTTCTTGGCTGGGGCTGTCAACAAAATTTTACACTGGCATGATGCGGAAAAGCTTCTCCTTCAGACGCTTAGCGATTGGCAAGCATTCCTTGGATCTTCCGATTTTTTTCATAATTTTTTACATTTCATCATCCCCCTAACGCCACTCATCCTGTTGGTAGAAACTCTTTTTGAGCTTTTGGGGGGGCTTTTAGTGTTGTTAGGCATCAAAGAAAAGTTAGGAGCTCTTTTATTGATTTTTTTTCTCGTTCCAACGACAATTATCATGCATCAGTTTTGGTATGTTGATGGCGCGATGCGCGAGTTGCAACTGATCCATTTTCTCAAGAATGTGGCTATTGTGGGGGGATTGATCTTGATTGTGCTCCAAGGTACAACGCAAGCGGCGCCTCCAAAACCAAGACACCCATTTCAGTAGACCTCAGAACTTGGGTTATACAAGAGGTCTAGTAAACCGATTTGATGAGCCTACAACCCCCTTATTCGACCACTAAATTGCAGCGTTTTGGTGCAGCTCAGCTGCCAGTTTTTGCATCACGTTGGGTGTATTTTGTTCTAAGTTTTTTGGTTACTGCCTTTGCGCAACCTGCATGGGTTCCGTGGCTGGGCTACCTGGCGGGAGCTTTTGGGTATGCGCTGTTCTGGAAGGGTCTTTTAGGGTTTAGAAGGAGGCGGGACCGATTTTTACTTGCAGCCCTCTGGTTTTCTTTGGTGCAAGGCGTACAACTCTCATGGATGGCAACTACAGACTACATGGGGCCTTTGATCTATGTTTTGTATTTGTTTTTGATTCTTGGCATGGGGGTTCAATTCGGCATTTTATCTTTTTTGGTGAGCCCCTGGATGTCCATTTTTCGGATGGTTGCAGTATCGGGTTGTTGGGTGGTTTTTGAATGGCTAAGACTTTATTTTTTTTGCGGCTTTACTTGGAATCAGATAGGCCTTGCGCTGGCAGGCTCTCACTATTCTTTGCAGTTTGCGTCTGTGTGTGGGATCTTCGGGCTTTCGTTTTGGGTCCTTTGGGTTAACTTATGGGCTCTAAAAGCGTGGACTGAAAAATGTAAAAAACTGGCTTTTTGCTGGGGAGCTTTAGCGTGCTTTCCATACCTTTTTGGGTGGACCCACCAGTGGGTGATTGAACGGACGGCCCCTGTTTCGAAAAAGCTTGAGGTGCTCCTAATCCAAACGGGGCTTTTCCCTGAACAAAAAGATTTATTTCTCGATATGCCTGAAGCCTACCTTTCTCCGCTTGTGCAATGGCAGCGCATTTTGCACGTGCTGGATGGGTCTAAAAAAGCAGATCTTATCCTATTTCCAGAAGCAGCTCTTCCTTTAGGAGCGCATGTTGCTGGGTATGCTTTGGACGATGTAAAACATATCGTGCAGGAGGATTTCTTTCCTCCATTGGAGAGTCCTTTTGCGATATTCAGTGAAGGACAGTGGAAAGTGAACAATGGATTCATTCTCCAGGCGCTGGCCAATCAACACGAAGCGGATATTATCGTGGGGCTTGATGATCGTGATTGGACGGGAAAGTACAATGCTGCTTTTCATTTTGTTCCTTGGAAAAATAAGTACTCTCGGTATGAAAAACAAATTTTGGTCCCGATTGGAGAATACATTCCAGCTAGCCAATTTAGAAGGTTTTCTCAATTTGTTTCAGCCAGTTTTGGCGTTTATAGCTCGTTTGATCCTGGCAAGGAGAGTAAAATTTTTCACTCACATGTACCGATCGGTATTTCCATTTGCCTGGAGGAGACGTTTGGCCATTTAATCCGGAGGTGCCGCCTGCTGGGTGCGGAACTTTTTGTCAATATTACCAATGACGTGTGGTTTCCGCATTCAAAACTGCCTGAACAACATTTTCATCATGGTCGGGTCCGATCGGTTGAAAATGGAGTGCCTATTTTGCGCTCTTGTAATACGGGAATTACAGGCGCGATCGATTGTTTTGGTCGCGTGGTGAAAGTTTTACCTAAGTCAGAAACACAGGTTTATGCCATGCATCTGACGCTCCCTATGCAGTCTTATCGAACCCTTTACTCTTTGTGGGGCGATGCAGGGATTTTGACTATTAGTTCCTTGGGCATGATCTTGTATCTCTTAAGAAAAAGTTGCCGTAAATGTATAACTCGGTTAATTTTCTAGCTAGATTTTCCGAGTAATAGAGGTAATGGATTGGTCGGCTCAGAGCCCTCCTTAGAAGGGGAAAAGCAAACAACGATTGCAAAGGAGGTTTCTGCTTCTGGTATCGGGCTGTTTACAGGAGAGAAGGTTGCATTAAAAATTCTTCCAGCCCTTCCCAATACGGGGATTGTATTTACGCGCGTAGATCTTCCAGGAAAACCCCAAATTCCTGCTTGCTTGCGATTTGTTCGTGAAGCTCCTCGTTGCACCCGACTCGCCACAGTGGATGCGAGTGTTCATATGGTAGAGCATCTTCTTTCTGCGCTGAAGGGAATGGGAGTCGATAATGCGCAAATTGAGGTAGAGGGGCCTGAAATCTTAGCGGCTGATGGTAGCGCAAAGCTTTTTTGTGATTTGTTGGAACAAGCTGAGATCTCTATACAAGATGTAGATCGCCGTGTACTGAAAATTTCCAGGCCTATTTTTTGGTCAGAAGGGGAGGTTCATCTCATTGCCCTTCCATCGAATGAGTTTCGTGTCAGTTATACGTTGCATTATCCCCAATCCCCCTTGCTTCGCTCGCAGTACTACACGGTCCAAGTGAATCCTCGACATTTTAGAGAGGAAATCGCGCCTTGTCGGACCTTTTCCCTCTATGAAGAAATCCTCCCGTTTATAGAAAGGGGAATGATGAAAGGGGGCGGGCTGGAAAATGCCTTGGTGATCCGGGAAGATCAAATTATGAATCCCGAAGGGGCTCGCTTTCCAGATGAGATGGTCAGACATAAAATTTTGGACTTAATTGGGGACTTTTTCTTGTTAGGGCCTATTTTAGGACATATCATTTCGGTTCGCTCCGGTCATTCTAGTAATATAGCCTTTGCGAAATTGATCGAAACGTTGGAGTGCCCGTAATGGAGCCAAACAAACGTCCCTTCATCTTTAATGCGAAGGACATCGAAAAAATTCTTCCTCATCGCTATCCTTTTCTTCTTGTGGATCGAATTTTAGAGATCAACTTGGAAGAAAATGAGATCATTGGGTTGAAGAATGTGACAGTCAATGAGCCATTTTTTCAAGGGCACTTCCCCAGTGTACCCATTATGCCTGGCGTGTTGATTTTAGAAGCTTTAGCGCAGACTGGTGGCGTCCTTGTTCACCAGAAAGGCTATGTGAAAAAGATTGCTGTTCTTTTAAATGTTACGGGAGCGAAGTTTCGCAGGCCTGTACTGCCTGGCGATGCGCTTCTTTTGTATGCAAAGGCGCAACATATAAGTGGAAATGGCGGAAAAATTAAGGCGAAAGCTATGATTGGGCAAGTCCTAGCTGTCGAAGCAGAATTGAGCTTTGCCCTTGTAGATAAAGACCAATTGTAATCTCAAAATCGGATTTTCATGTCTAATATACACCCTCAAGCCATTGTAGAACCCGGAGCGCAAATTGGGAATCATGTGACGATCGAAGCTTTTGCTGTGATTAAAGGCACGGTGACCCTCGAGGATCATGTAGTGATTAAGTCCCACGCCTATATTGATGGAAATACTACCATAGGTAATAGTACAGTCGTATGGCCTGGTGCCAGTATCGGAACCAAAACACAAGATTTGAAGTATCGGGGAGAGAAAACGTTTGTCTCCATCGGTAAGCGATGTGAAATTCGGGAATTTGTCACAATTAACTCTTCTTGTCAGGAAAATTCCACGGTCCGAATAGGTGATGACTGCCTGATTATGGCCTATTGCCACGTGGCGCATAACTGTGAAATTGGGAATAAAGTGGTGATGTCCAATAGCGCAATGCTGGCCGGGCATGTCATTGTAGAAGATTATGCGATCATCGGCGGGATGACGCCAGTACATCAATTTTCTCGTATCGGTTGCTATGCTATGGTCGGCGGGTTTAGCCGCGTGCCAAGAGATGTCCCTCCTTATACTGTCGGGGGTGGATTTCCCTATAAGTTTGGTGGGATTAATATCATTGGCCTCAAGCGTCATTTGTTTCCATTAGATGTGCGCGTCGCTCTCAGTAAGGCGTTCAAAATTACCTACAGGTACGGCCTTCACCTCGAAGAGGCGTTGGAAAAAATTCAAGGCGAACTTACTCCGTGTAAAGAAGTGGATCATTGGATTGCGTTTTGTAGGTCATCAAAACGGGGATTACTCGGCCTTGAAGGGGTTGCAAAATGTCCTCTCAATGAAACGGAAGAGTTGTACTTCGAAGATTAAGAACTCACCTTACGCACACAGGGGGCCTTATGGGCGTAAGGTGAGTTAAGAAGGTGTGAGTTTCGAAAGAGGTCTAGTGAAAATCATCTTCTTTGGAACGCCCTATTTTGCAAAGGAAATCCTGGATTTTCTTTTCGCAAAAAAAGTGCAAATCCTTGCCGTTGTTACCCAACCGGATCGGCCTAAGGGACGCTCCTTGCAATGCAGTCCCTCTCCTGTGAAAGAGCTTGTTTTGGAAAAAAGGCCAGAACTTGAAGTCTTACAGCCATTAAAAGTCTCAGAGGAATGGTTTTTGGAACGTTTAAAAAAGCTCGGAGCCGATCTTTATGTGGTTGTTGCTTTTGGTCAAATTTTGCCGCAAAAACTGCTTGATATTCCTCCGTTGGGATGTATCAATGTGCATGCTTCGCTACTCCCTAAGTATCGGGGAGCCGCCCCAATGCAGCGCTGTTTAATGCAAGGCGAAAAAGCGACAGGCGTTGCGATACAAAAAATGGTTTTAAAAATGGATGCCGGGGATGTTCTTGCCGTCTCGAAAACTGCCGTCCCCATCGATATGACCTTTGGCGAGCTAGAAAAGATTTTGATAGCTCTGACAAAACCTCTTTTACTCGACATTGTCCGCCGGTATGAAGAAGGGATTCCAGAAGCCACACCTCAAGATCACTCTCTTGCTACTTATGCGCCAAAAATTGAGCCTGAACAAACCTTGATCCAGTGGGATCAAAGCAATCTGGAGGTGCATAATCAGATCCGCGCGCTATCACCGAGACCTGGCGCTTGGTGCTATTGCCAGGTTGGGGAAGAACGAAAGAGAGTAAAAATTTTAAGTGCCGCCCTTTCGGTAGAAGAAATTCCGCTCAAACAGTTAAAGGGCAGAAAAATTGGCTGTAAGCATGGTTCCATAGAGCTTCTCGAAGTGCAACCTGAAGGTAAAAAGAAAATGAATGCCCCAGATTGGCTGCGAGGTCAAAAAAAAATATTGTTTATGTGATAAAGTCTCTTTACATTAAGAGCGTCTCTCTATAACATCTCTTTTCGCTAAGAAAACAGGGAGCGATTTATGTCGGCTAGTGCTGCGTTGCCAGTGAAGACTAAGGACTCGGTAGGCCTGGAGCCCTTATTCGGGGAAGTAAGTAATCCAGATTATGCAAGTCCTGAAGGTAAGCCTTTTGGCTGGTTTCATCATTTGGTGAACTATACACAAACGGCGAGTGGGGCTTTTCGGTGCTTGCAATTGGGTGATCGAGTTTTACAGCTCGTTTCGCTTGTTTTGGAACGATTTGGTAATACGTTATCTGAATATTTTGGCGCCATTGCCAATCGTTTAGGGACAGCGTGCAGCATGATGAACTGTGCGCGGCTGCCTCAAACGACACGTGAGGGGTGGGCATCGCTCCGTGAGGGATGGCAGGGATCTCGCAGTGCCTTCATTGAGAGAATTCAGAAAATTGCTGATGCGGCGGCCTCTTGGCTTTATGCTGCTGCTGTATTTTTGCCTAACGTGATGACGTCGGCAAATGTGGTGAATCTTTTTGCAGATGTATATAGTGTAGTTATTGCAGCGACAGATATCAACGAAGCTCATAGTCAGAAACAGCAGCAAGTAGTAGTGGAGGGGGCAAAGGACATTCCTCCTATTGTGAATAGATTGTCGTACACAATGAAGGAAGCTTTCATGAGGTTGGTGGCTAAAGTAAGTTCGATTGTTACCAGCGTGTCGGGGCTCATGGCCCTTTCGTCTGGTGGACCTTCTTTACTTCTTCCCCTTCCAACGATCCTTTTGAAGCTTGTCTCTACACTTTCTGCTATGGGCGCTCATTTCTATACAAAGACTAGGGATCTAGCGCTTATTCAATTCAATAAGCCTATCTCGCCTCAGCTATGTATTAGTGCGGCTACAGCTTAAATTTTTTATGACAGGGCAAAGAATGTTTTTTGCCCTGTGCAAAACAAACTCCAGCTGCTTTCCATAGTTAAGATCATGCAAAAAAATAGCTTACCTCGTTCAGAATGGTGGTTTATTGTTGGCGCCCTAATAGTCATGATCGCTTTAGTGGGAGTAGCAAAGGTCAACCTCTATCGGGCCCGTTCAGAAATTCAACTTTTTGAAGCGACCCCTGATGATATTCTGGTTACTGTCAATGGGGAGGTCTTTCGCCCAGGCGAGTATAAAATGGAGTCTGGAACGACTCTAGAGACTGTATTAAAGAAGGCTAGACCTAAGCGTTTTGCCAATCTAGCGAATCTTTCTTTAAAAGAAAAAATTTACGAGTCCGTGTGTATAGAAATCCCAACGCTCTCGCAGCTCCAAATTCAGATAGGCGGGGAGATCCGCGAACCCGTTTCCATGACTGTTAAGGTCGGAGCGCGTGTTTGCGACCTTAAGTCACAAGTAGTGTTCACAGAAGAAACAGACCGGAAATTTTTTCAAAAAAAGAGGCTTTTGAAGGATGGGGATATCATTGTTGTCCCTAAAAAGAAAAAAACTACTTGAGATAAATTCCAGAGCTTAGCTATCCTTACGAGCCTATACTTAAAGTAGATCGGTTACGATCGTATTTCACGCATGCCACCCTTATTCTAAAGAATGGCTTTGTAAGGGTTAAGCGCGGTTGGCAATAAGAGGGGTCTCCTCTTTGCATTTCCCCGAGGCATGTTAAAAAATTGAGAAGGAAGACCTATGCCACTTACATTGATTGGGCAAAAGAAAGGGATGGTTCAAGTTTTCGATAAAGACGGTAAGCGTGTCGTCTGTACAGTTATCCAAGCTGAGCCGAATACGGTTTTACAAATTAAGCGCAAGGAAACGGATGGGTACAATGGCATTCAACTCTGTGGCATTACGAAGACAGAATCTCAAATTGCGCGCACCAAAAAACCGCTCAAGGGGCACTATGCGAAACACAAAGTTGCGCCGCATCGTGTAATTCGCGAATCCCTCCTCGATGAGGTTGATAACTACCAAGTGGGGCAAAAGCTCGATGCCAGCATTTTTGCGGATGTCGAATTTGTCGATGTGGAAGGGGTAAGTAAGGGGAAAGGGTTCCAGGGAGTCATGAAGCTTTACAATATGGCTGGGGGGCCGGCGGCGCATGGCTCCGGGTTTCATCGACATATGGGTTCGACTGGGATGCGTTCAACTCCTGGAAGATGCTTCCCTGGAGGAAAAAGGGCTTCCCGAATGGGTGGCGACCGCAAAACGGTTCAGAATTTGCGAGTTGTCGCTATTAAAGGAGATCTTCTCCTTGTGGAGGGCGCTGTGCCTGGAGCCAGAAGTGGGATTGTGTACATCAGAAAAGCGAGTAAGAAGGGTTAAAGCTCATGGCAACACTCAAAAAATATGATTTGCAAGGGAAAGAAGTTGGGGTGGTAGATCTCGATGATGCCCTTCTAAAAGGCGGAGCCCATCCGCAGTCGGTGAAGGATTATATCGTTGCGATCCGAAAGAATGCGCGGCAGTGGTCCGCTAACACAAAAGTCCGTAGGGAAGTGAATTGCACGGGAAGGAAGCCACATCCCCAAAAAGGGCAGGGTCGTTCACGTCAAGGAGATTTAGCTGCGCCGCACTACAAGGGTGGCGGAGTTGTGCATGGGCCACGACCGAAATTTGACATGCATATTCGTATTAATAGAAAAGAGAGACGGGCGGCCATTCGTACTCTTCTTATGGAAAAAGTTCAGGGCGGGCATGTTGCGATCTTAGAAGGCGAACTCAAAGCACCAAAAACTAAACGAATGGTTGAATTTTTTGAAAACATGGGGTCTATCGAGAAAAGAGTTCTTGTTCTTTCTGAAAGAGGGGAACGCTCAGATTCTCTTGACAATTTGGTTAAAAGTATCCGTAACCTCCCTAAAAAAGAGCACTCGCCGGTAGCTTTGATCAATGGATATGAGCTTGCTCGTGCGAGCGAACTCGTAGTACTCGGTTCAGCTTTGGATGAATTTCTTTCGATTTTAGGAGCATCATGAATCCATTTAGTATTATTAAAAGGCGTCGAGTGACAGAGAAGAGCCGGGTGTTAGAAAACCTGGTGAATGCCAAGAGCAATCTATCTCTCAGCCGCTGTCAGAGTCCGAAGATTGTGTTTGAAGTCGATGGGAAGGCCAATAAGACGCAAATCGCTCGTGCAATTGAAGAGATTTATAAAGACAAAAAAATTCAAGTTGTCAAAGTGAATACGATCCATGTGCCCTCTAAAGCAAGGCGGGTAAGAGGCCATTTAGGAAAAACATCTAGAATTAAAAAAGCAGTCGTGACGCTCCGTCCCGGCGACATGATAGAGGCAGGTGTTTAACAATGCCAAAAAAATTTCGACCCACTACTCCTGGGCAAAGAAAGTTAGTGCTTCCTGTTCTTCTGGAACTTATGCCTGGGGAGAAAAAATCTCCCAAGAGTTTGCGTCAAGGTAAGAGACGCGGTAACGGAAGGAACCACAGCGGCCATATTACTTGTAGGCACAAGGGTGGAGGACATAAAAAGCTATTTAGAACGATTGATTTTAAGAGGGATAAGGAAAATATCCCGGCGAAAGTGACATCTGTGGAATATGATCCCAATCGGTCTGCGTTGATTGCCTTATTAGTGTACGGGGATGGAGAAAAGCGCTACATTGTTGCCCCGCAGGGCATCAAGGTTGGTAGTATGGTACAGACCAGCGATGATCCCCCCTTTAGAATTGGCTGTTGTATGAGGTTGAAATTTATGCCTCTTGGGTCCGTGATTCACAATATCGAGATGAAGCCAGGTTGTGGTGCTCAGCTGGTTCGATCAGCAGGCCTTTCAGCACAGCTTTTAGCTAGAAGTGGCGGATATGCGACCGTTCGTATGCCATCTGGGGAAGTCAGAATGATTCATGAAAATTGTCGAGCGACGTTTGGGGCTGTCTCCAATGCAGAGCATAACTTACGCGTCATTGGCAAGGCTGGTAGATCTCGTTGGATGGGGATTCGTCCTACAGTCCGTGGGGTGGCGATGAACCCAGTAGACCATCCACACGGTGGAGGCGAAGGGCGTGGTAAGGGGAATCATCCACAAACTCCTTGGGCGCAGTTTACAAAAGGGTTTCGAACGCGCGCTAAAAGAAAGACGAAAAAATGGATCGTTAAAGCTCGAAAAAGGGAGCGAAACTAATTTATGGGAAGATCTCTAAAAAAAGGTCCTTTTGTTGACCACCACTTACTAGCGAAGGTCGATAAACATAATAAAGAGGGGTCGAAGACTCCTATAAAGACTTGGTCAAGACGCTCAATGATCGTGCCAGATATGGTTGGGCATACATTTGAAGTCCATAACGGAAAAAAATTTCTGACGGTTTACGTGTCTGAGAACATGGTTGGGCATAGGCTGGGAGAATTTTCTCCGACGAGGCAATTTAAGGGACATCCGAAAAAGACCGCTGCAGCTGCAGCGCCAAAGGGATAAGAGATGCAATTTGCAAAAGCTAAAACCAAATACGTGCGAATTTCTCCTCGAAAAGCGAGGTATGCAGCTGGGCTTATTCGCGGCCTGAATGTAGAGAAGGCGAGCCTGCAGCTTCAGCATTCCAAGCTGAAGGGGGGGAGATTGTTGAAAAAGACGCTCGATACAGCAGTGGCCAATGCAGCTGTGCTGATAGATGCGAGACGCGAGCAACTGAAAGTTCATGAAGTAAGAGTGGATCCAGGGCCCATTCTGCGAAGAGCAAAACCTAGAAGCCGAGGATCGTCTGTTCCAGTGAACAAGAGAACGAGCCATTTTACCATCGTGCTTGCAACGGAGATCGGAGAAAAGTAATGGGACAAAAAGTATCACCAATAGGATTCAGACTTGTACGTCGTAAAAAATGGGTGTCGAACTGGTTTGCCAATAAGCAAGAATTTGGAGATCAGATTGGCGAAGATTATCGGATCCGACAGTTCTTGCAAGCCAAGCCGGCGTGTCAGGGCGCTTCGAAATTTCAGATTAAGCGCATGAGTGGGAAGATCGAAGTCACGATTTTTTCTTCAAGACCCGGCCTGGTCATTGGGAAGAAGGGCGCAGAAATTGACATTTTAAAAAGTGAGCTGCGCAAACTCACTGGTAAAGAAGTTTGGATTGAAGTCGAAGAGATCAAACGTCCAGACCTAGATGCCAAGCTTGTCGCAGAGGGCATTGCCAAACAACTGTCGAGACGTATTCCTTTTAGAAGGATTCTCAAAAAAGCCATGCAGACTTCGATGGATGCTGGAGCCGCAGGAATCAAGGTGCAAGTTTCTGGTAGGATTGGCGGGGCTGAAATTGCTCGAGTAGAATGGTATAAGGAAGGGAGAATTCCTTTACATACCTTGCGGGCAGATATCGATTACGCACAAGGTCGGGCAGAGACGACTTATGGCTCGATTGGTGTTAAAGTATGGATCAACAAGGGTGATGAGGTCATTGTGCAACCCAAGCCAACAGTAGCAATGGGGGCATAAGATGGCATTGAGCCCTAAAAAGACGAAACATAGAAAACAGCAAAAAGGGAAGATGACTGGTCTGACCAAGGCTGGCGCGTATGTTGAATTTGGCGATTTTGGAATGCAGTCACTGGACAGGTGTTGGCTGACGGCAAGGCAAATTGAGGCGTGTCGAGTAACGATCAATAGGACGTTTAGCAGGAAAGGACAGGTTTGGATTAGGGTTTTTCCTGACAAACCTGTATCCAAAAAGCCGGCCGAAACGCGAATGGGAAAGGGAAAGGGAGCTCCGGATCATTATGTCGCTGTCGTCAGACCCGGTAGAATCCTTTTTGAAGTGGGCGGAGTCACTCGCGAGGAAGCGCAACAGGCTTTAAGGCTCGCTGCGGCAAAGCTGCCGATCCGCACTAAATTTGTAGATCGATTGGAGAGAGTGTAATGGCTAAGAAAAACGAGTGGAAAAGTCAGTCGGTCAAGGAACTTGAGGCTGCTGTTCGAGAGTTGGATAGGGAATTGTTTTATCTAAAAAATGAATTAGCCACTCAGAAGAAAATAGAGAAGCCCCATTTATTAAAGGCAAAAAGAAAAGAGAAAGCGCGAATCCTCACGATTCTCACGCAAAAGAATAAAGAGAAAGAGGCTGTATGAACGAAAGAGGTAGACGCAAGGAGAATGTAGGAGTTGTCATTTCCAATAAAATGGAGAAGACGGTCACGGTCAAAGTAACGCGTACAATGAGGCATTCGAAATTTGGTAAAGTCATTGAGCGCTCAAAGAAATATTATGCCCATGACGAAAGCGATGCAATCGAGTTGGGCCAGAGAGTGCGTATTATGGAAACCCGGCCGCTTTCGAAATTGAAACGATGGCGCGTAGTTGAGGTAGTATGATTCAACAAGAGACAAATCTAGAAGTTGCAGATAACACTGGCGCTAAGCGCGTGCGTTGCTTTAAGGTTTTGGGAGGTTCTCGCAAAAGATATGCTCGAGTGGGGGATATTATTGTGTGTTCGATTAAAGAGGCAGATCCCAAGGGCGCTGTAAAAAAAGGGGACGTGGTGAAGGCCGTTGTCGTTAGAACAAAAGGTTTCATTCATCGAAAGGATGGGTCCGCGCTCCGCTTTTATGACAACAGCTGTGTGATCATCGATGACAAGAATAATCCTCGCGGTACGAGAATTTTTGGCTCTATTGCTCGAGAGGTTCGAGATGGTGGTTTTGTGAAGATCAGTTCCCTAGCTCCAGAGGTGATTTAATATGACGAAAAGGATCAAAAAAGGCGAGCAGGTGCTCGTGATCACAGGAAATGACCGAGGAAAAATCGGGCCCGTGCTTTCTAGATCTGAGGATCGGGTGATTGTTCAGGGCGTGAATGTGCGAAAGAAACACTTAAAACGCACTCAGGAGTCGCAAGGGGGGCGAGTTGTAGAAATGGAAATGCCCATACACATCTCCAATGTTGCTTTGTGTGATAAAGAAGGAAATCGGATGAAACGAGGCTCTGCATCCAAACAAGCGGAGGTTGAGACCTCCAAGAAAAAAGCGCCGATCCAGCGCGCTGCCAAGAAGGTGAAAGATGTCTAGGCTATATAAAAAATATCGAGAAGTAATTTTGCCAGCGCTGAAAGCTAAGCACCCCGATAAGTGTTTGATGGCGCTCCCAGTACTGAAAAAAATTGTTATCAGTATGGGGCTTGGCGACGCTTTGAAGGACAAGAACGCGCTGCAAGAGCACAGCGATGAGCTAGCTTTATTATCGGGCCAAAAGCCGATTGTAACTCGTACGAAAAATGCGATTTCAAACTTCAAGTTAAGAGAGAATCAGCCCGTAGGTTTAATGGTTACCCTTCGGGGAAAAAAGATGTATGACTTTTTAGACCGGTTCTGTAGTATTGTATCACCGCGCATCCGAGATTTTCGGGGATTTCTTCAGAAAGGTGATGGCAGGGGAAATTACAATTTTGGAATTGTAGACCAACAGATTTTTCCAGAAATCAATCTTGACAAAGTCAAAAGAGTGCAGGGAATGAATGTCACGTTGGTGACGACTGCAAGTACGGATGAAGGTTGTATAGAATTACTCACCCAATTGGGTTTTCCATTTAAGTAAAAGAAGAGAAACTATGGCATTTAATGATCCCATTGCGGAGTTATTGACGAAAATGAGAAACGCTAAGGACGCGAAACACCGTTATGTCGATTTCGGTTTTAGCAAAATAAAGGTGAAGATCTTAGAAATTTTGAAAGGTCACGGATTCATTGAAAATTTCTTGGTCAATGTTGAACAACGAAAGGTTCGGGTTTTTTTGCGTTATACCAAGGGCCGTATCCCTGTTCTTAATGGGTTGACACGGGTTTCAAAATGTGGCTTAAGGCAGTACATTGGTTATTCAGGCATTCCGAAAGTCTTTAACGGGATGGGCATTGCGATATTGTCTACGCCCAAAGGTGTCGTGGATGGAGAGACGGCTCGTAACCTTAAGGTTGGCGGCGAACTAATATGCACAGTTTGGTAATAGTTAGAGGAACGATATGTCAAGACTAGGAAAAATGCCGATTTCTCTCCCAAAAGGGGTGGAAGTGAAAGAAGAACATGGGAAAGTTATCCTTAGGGGACCTAAGGGACAGCTGGAAATGCAACTTCCTGTGGGGCTGACTTTTAGTGTGAAAGAACAGAAACTGCTCCTTTTTTGTGATCAGTCAAAAATCGAAAACGATGGGTTTTACGGCTTGTATTGGGCGCTTCTGAATAATGCGGTGATAGGAGTTTCTACAGGTTTTGAGGTCAAGTTGACAATGATTGGTGTTGGCTATCGGGCTGCAGTCCAGGGTAGTAAGCTCGATCTACAACTTGGTTTTTCACATCCCACTTGGCTCATCATTCCCAAAGGGCTTCAAGTGGATGTTGACAAGGGGACATCGATTTCTGTGAAGGGATCAGACAAAAGACTTGTTGGGGAATTTGCGGCGAAAATTCGCGAGGTGAAGCCGCCGGAGCCTTATAAAGGAAAAGGAGTTCGGTATGAAGGCGAATATGTTCGTAAGAAAGAGGGTAAAGCAGCTAAAGGTAAGGCGTAATGGATAATTCAAAAAAAAAGCGCAAAAAATCTAGGGCGATGCGCGTGATGCGCGTCCGTAAAGCGCTTCGGGGGAGTGCTCAAAGGCCTCGTTTTTCCGTATCAAAGACGAATGCACACATTTATGCGCAAATTATTGACGATGAAAATGGCGTGACTCTCGTTGGCTTGGGAACGCAATCAAAGACGTTTTCTATGAAAGAGAGATCTAAACATTCGGCAAGGGAGCTGGGAAAGCAAGTTGCGGAGCTTGCTAAACAGAAGAGCATCGAGACCGTTATTTTTGACCGCGGACGCTATAAATATCACGGGATTGTCGCTGCGTTGGCGGACGGCGCGCGCGAAGCAGGATTGCAGTTTTAATTTTAGGAAAAGAAAGATATGGGAAAAAAACCTGAAAAAAGACGTCAGGAAGATTTTGGAACAGAGTTTGAAGAGAAAGTTCTCTATATCAATCGATGCTCAAAAGTTGTGAAGGGTGGACGGAAGTTTAGTTTTTCGGCACTCATCCTTGTAGGAGATGGCGAAGGGCATGTAGGCTATGGATTTGCCAAGGCTAACGAAGTATCGGATGCAATCCGCAAAGGTTCTGAAGCCGCTCGGAAAAACATTTTTACGATCGAGATGGAAGGAACTACGATTCCCCATGAAGTGTACGTGGAATGGGATGGGGCCAAAATTCTGTTAAAGCCGGCGTCTGTGGGAACTGGGGTCATTGCTGGCTCGAAAGTGCGTTCTGTATTAGAGCTTGGCGGCGTGAAAGATGTGGTGGCAAAAAATCTTGGGTCTAGCAATCCCCTCAACCAAGTCAAGGCGATTTTTAAAGGGTTAGGACTACTCAAAAACCGCAAGGCAAGCCTTGCTTTAAGGAAAGGAGCTGAAGCTCTATGACCAGTCTATCTGAGTTAACAAATGTTACCCGTGCCCCAAGGAAGTTTCGCCGTGTAGGCCGAGGAACAGGATGTAAAAGAGGGAAAACATCGGGACGTGGTGAAAAAGGTGATGGGAGCCGTTCTGGGTACCGCAGACGTTTTGGATATGAAGGGGGCCAAGTTCCTCTCTATCGTAAGCTGCCTATCCGTGGGTTTACCCGAGGAACATTTTTGAAACCGACGTTTTCTATCAGCCTTCAGACCATCGAGGCATTTTTTGAAGATGGGGAAGTGGTGAATGTAGAAACATTGCGTCTCAAAAAACTGATTCCACGAAGAGTGCCAGGAGGGATTAAGATTCTTGCCGACGGCACGTTGACGAAAAAAGTGAGCATCGAAGTTCACCACTTCTCTAAGACTGCTGAGGAGAAGTTAAACGATCTGGGTATTTCCTTTAAAAAGGTTTAAAGCATGTTTCAGGCATTGCGTCGTATCTTTGAAATTCCGGAACTTCGGGCTAAAATATTTACCACGCTAGTTTTGCTAGCGGTGTGCCGAGTAGGGGCTTATATACCAGTTCCAGGGATTCATGCAGATCTCGCGATTCGCCTGTTTAAATTTGCGAGCGGTGGCGGCCAAAATCTGTTTCAGTTAGTCGACATTTTTTCAGGGGGCGCTTTTGCTAAGATGACGATCCTTGCCTTGGGAGTTATGCCTTACATCACGGCCTCCATTATCATGCAATTGCTCATAGCCATTGTTCCTTCTATGCAAAGGGAAATTCGCGAGAGCCCCGATCAGGGAAGGCGAAAACTTTCGAAGTGGACCCGGTTGGCGACACTTTTTATTTCTCTCATGCAATCAGGACTTTTTGCAAGTTACGTGATACGAGTCAATCAATCTAGTCCGGGGATCATTGTGCCTGAAATTCTCGATGTGAGCTTATTTGGTGTATCTTGGCTGTTTTACCTGACCGTAATGATCACCATGACTGCAGGAACACTGTTTTTAATGTGGGTGGGAGAGCAAATCAGTGAGAGGGGAATTGGGAATGGGATTAGTTTGATCATTGCTGTCGGCATTTTGGCCTCATTTCCGAGCACGATAGGATCGATTATCAGCCAGCTGAACTTGGGTTCGCAGGAGGTAGGGCAGCTTAGTTTTCCAACCCTTTTTGTCCTCTGTGGCCTTTTTGTGTTGATTACTGTGGGGACAATCCTTGTTATCCAGGGACAGAGACGCATCCCGCTGCAATATGCTCGTAGAATTGTTGGAAGACATGAAGTGCAAGGGGGCAATTCCCATATTCCTTTGAAAATTAATTATGCAGGAGTCATCCCCGTTATTTTCGCTTCGGCGTTTTTGATGCCTCCCGCTACGATAGGACAATTTTTAGGAAGGGGTACATGGCTAGGGCAGCTTTCTAACTATCTTTCTCCAGGTAATTGGGTCTATACTATTATTTATGTGATGTTAATCTTGTTCTTCACGTATTTTTGGACCTCAACACAGTTTAAACCCGAGCAAATCGCGTCTGATATGAAAAAAAATGGCGCCTTTATTCCAGGGGTACGGCAAGGAAAGCCTACCCAAGATTTCCTTGAATCAACCATGAGCCGAATTACGCTCGCCGGAGCTGTGTTTCTTGCAACCATTGCCATTTTACCAAGTTTGGTTGGAAAGTTCTTAGGAGTGGATGCGAATATTAGCCAGTTTTTTGGAGGAACATCCCTCTTAATTTTAGTAGGAGTTATTTTAGATACAACGAAACAGGTTGAGTCACACCTACTTATGAAGCGTTACGAAGGTTTCATGTCAAAGGGCCGACTGAAGGGCCGCTAAGAGGTTGTATTTAAACAAGTAACCATGATATTTTAAGACACAAAAGGATCGAAAATTATGCCGAGAGTCATAGGAATTGATATTCCGGACAACAAGCGCTTAGAGGTGAGTTTGACCTATATTTATGGTGTTGGAAAGGAGCTTTCAAAGCAGATTATTGAAAAGCTGGGGTTGAATAAGGATATGCGCGCAAGGAATTTGACAGAAGATGATATTGCCCGTATCAACGCTACTCTCCAGACTGACTACGTTGTTGAGGGTGATTTACGCCGACAAATCCAAAACAATATTAAGCGTCTTGTTGGGATTAATTGTTATAGAGGCTTGCGGCACCGACTTGGTCTTCCGGTTCGTGGTCAGAGAACGCGTACCAATGCGCGTACCCGCAAAGGAAAGAGAAAAACAGTTGCCAATAAGAAAATCTAAGTAAGGGAGTGAACATTGGCTAAGCAAGAGCAAAAGGCGCCACCGAAAAAAGCTGGGGCTCGCGTCAAAAAAAAGAATGTAAGAACAGTCCCATCGGGGATAGCTCACGTCAAGGCGACGTTTAACAATACAATTATTGCAATCACGGATCTTGCGGGCAATGTGGTTTCTTGGGCTTCGGCAGGAAAGGCTAATTTTTCGGGGTCTAAAAAATCCTCTGCCTTTGCAGCTACGGTCGCTGCGCAGAACGCTGCGAGAGAGGCGATGGCTCAAGGGATGAAAGAGTGTGAGGTGAATCTGAAAGGTCCGGGGTCAGGCCGTGAGTCCGCTGTGAGAGGGCTGATGAGTGCAGGTCTTGCGGTTAGCATTATCCGCGACAGGACGCCAGTTCCCCATAATGGTTGCAGGCCGCGCAAGCGCAGACGAGTATAAAAGGAGAATAAAACATGCCCATTAAGTATGGCAAATTCGAAATGCCAGAAAAAATCAAATTGGATGAAGCTAGTCAAACATCGACCTTCGCACGCTTCATAGTTGAACCATTTGAGCGTGGATTTGGCCATACGGTTGGTAGCTCGCTCAGAAGGATCATGTTGGCTTCTCTGGAGGCGCCTGCAATTCTTTCTGTGAAAATCGAAGGAGTTCCTCATGAATACATGGCGGTAGAGGGCGTGATTGAAGACATGACCCACATCATCCTTAATTTAAAGGGGACTTTGCTTCGCAAGCTATCGACCTCTGAAGACGCCCATCCGAGAGATATTAAGTTGATTTCTAAAGCTCTTGATATTAGCCAGGAGGTGATTGAGAAGGCGGGAGGATCTTACAAAGTAACGCTGAAAGACATTTTGGCTGGTGCGGACTATGAAATGGTCAATCCAGATCACGGTATTTTTACTGTGACAAGGCCATTTCATAAGAGGGTTGATTTGCGTATTTCTTTGGGAAGGGGTTATGTGCCATCAGAAAGGCAAGTGAGTTTTGATCCAACCCTTGATGAGATTCTCATTGACTCTGCTTTTTCCCCTGTAAGGCTTGTCAACTACTACGTAGAAAATACAAGGGTAGGACAGGATACCGATTTTGACCGGTTGATTCTGGAAGTTACAACGGATGGTAGAATTGCACCTGCCGAGGCCCTGACGTTTGCTGCGCAGATTGGCATCATGCATTTTCAGGTGTTTGATATAGTGAAGACGCACGTGGTGCATTTTGACAAGGGTGAAATGCAGACGAATCGGGATCGTGATGAAGTACTATCGAAGTTGGCTCTTAGAATTAATGAGATTGAGCTATCGGTTCGTTCGACGAACTGTTTGTTCAACGCAGAGATCGATACGATTGGGGAACTGGTTGTTATGCCTGAATCTGAGATGCTTCGCTTCCGCAATTTTGGGAAAAAATCTTTAACTGAGATCAAGCAGAAGTTGGATGAGCTCGGCTTATCCCTTGGAATGGACCTCAGTAAATATGGCATTCATCGTGACAACATTAAGGAAGTGATTGAGCGTTATTTAGCCGAAAAAGCTGGAGAGGCAGTGCTATGAGACATGCAAAACGAACATTTAAAGTGGGACGCACGGGCTCTCATAGACGTGCGATGATCGCGAATATGGTCAAAGCGCTCATTGAAAATGAGCGCATAGAGACTACAGTGACCAAGGCGAAGGAGCTGAGGAGACATGCTGATAAGATGATCACATGCGCGAAGAAAAACACCTTAGCCTCGAAGAGAAATGTGATTGCCGCCCTGAGGGTTGCTTTTAATCCTCTGACGTCCAAAGAAGCTCGCCAGGCGAAGTCAGGCAATACAAATTTCCATTCGCGCGACCGACTCATCATCCATAAACTGTTTGGTGAGCTACGTGAAAGGTTTGCTCCGCGTAACGGAGGCTACACGCGTATTATCAGGAAAGGGGAGCGAGTTGGCGACAGCGCTCCAACATGTTACATTGAATACCTCAAGTAAGATTGCCGAAAGAGCGCCATACTACGTGTGGCCCGAAACTTGGATTTTGATCGGCTCAAAATCCAAGTTTCGGGCCGTTTTTTTTTCAATTTCTGGCTTTACTTTCTTTGAAAATTCGACTATCCTTCGGGCACCGAGAAAGAGAGGGCAATCATGACGAAGCGTATAGCAATCAATGGGTTCGGGCGAATTGGGCGGCTTGTAGTGAGGACCCTTCTTAAGCATCCGAATTTAGAAATTGTTGCCATCAACGACTTGGTTCCTCCGAGCAACCTGGCCTATCTTTTTAAGTATGACACTGTGCATGGGATCTGTCCTCACGAGATTCGTTCAGATGCTACGGATCTTTTTGTGGATGGGAAAAAAATCTGTGTTTTTTCTTTGAAAGACCCGGCGGAACTCCCTTGGGAGGATCTCAAAATTGATTATGTAGTGGAGTCTACGGGGAGATTTACGCATCTTGAAGGTGCTAAGAAGCATATTGAGGCGGGGGCAAGGCGGGTGTTGATTTCGGCTCCTGGACAGGAGGGTATCCCGACTCTTGTAGTGGGTGTGAATCATACGACATATAATCCGCGGAAAGATTTTGTGGTGTGCAATGCTTCTTGCACGACAAATTGCCTAGCGCCGCTTTGCAAAGTTCTTTTAAATGAATTTGGGATTGAAGAAGGGCTGATGACCACAGTCCATTCTTTGACAGCTAGCCAGCCGACAGTTGACGGCCCTTCTCATAAAGACTGGAGGGGTGGTAGGGCTGCTGGCTATAATATTATTCCGGCTTCGACGGGGGCTGCGAAGGCTGTGATCTTAGCGCTGCCGGAACTAGCAGGAAAGCTTACTGGCATGGCATTTCGCGTTCCTACGCTGGATGTATCGGTAGTCGATCTTACGGTTCGGCTATCGAAAGATACGACTTATGAGGCGATTGGGGAAGCGATGGATCGAGCATCGAGAACCTATCTCCAAGGGATTTTGGCGACGACTGATGAGCCTTTGGTCTCTTCCGATTTTATCGGCCATTCTTCTTCGTGCATTTACGACAAACTTGCAGGGATTGGGCTGAATCGCCGTTTTTATAAATTAATTGCATGGTACGACAATGAAATGGGTTATTCCCGACGTGTTGTTGACCTGTTGGAGTATATGAGCCAAAGTGAATGAATCCAGATGACTTCAACGAACTGAACCCTTTAACACTTGGAATATTGAGTGAATTTTACACGCGAACCTATCATAGAAACAGTCATTACCCCTCGCGAAGGATGCAAGTTAGCGATCCGGAACAGCAAGGTAAGTGGCGGAGAAGATTATTTTGTTGATGCTGTGGAAGTAGTGTCTTTTGGACACTCTTTCTTTTTCCGCTCGTTAGAGCGACCCCAGTCTTTTTTAGTTCCTGTGAGTGATTATGAGGTCCTAGAGCTCAAAGAGACTCGTATGGTTCTGAAAAATATTTCTACGGACAAGGCGATTAAGATTGGTGGAGGCAAGCTGAAGGAAGAAGAAGCTTCTCTTACTGAGTCTCGTCCTGCACCGGAGCGGGAATCTCGTAAGCGGAAAGGGAGAAGGGGCCGCCGTCGTGAGCGTAAGGAAGTGGAACCAGTGGGGATGACTGCATCTGAGGTAACCAACGAGCCATCAGCTGCGGATCAAGGAGTGGAAGAGGCTCCCTCTTTTATTTCTAAGTTGTTTCCTCCACCGTCTACTTTGATTAAGGAGTCTTTGAGCAAATATAAGCCTGTAGAGGAGGTGGATTCTTTGGCCAAAGGGGCTCAGGAGAAGAAGGGAATGGAAGACGCTATGCTTGATCATCCTGGTGCAGGATTTCCGGAGGAAGACGAAGAGCAATAATCTTTGTTTTTCATTTTTTGCCCGTATTTTACAAAAATGCGGGCTTGCATCAATCTCTTCTGAATCTTAAAATCTTCTTCTTTCTTTGCTTGGATGGTGGAATGGTAGACACTAGGGACTTAAAATCCCTTGGGAGCAATCCCGTGCGGGTTCGAGTCCCGCTCCGAGCATCTTAATTTTTAGTAGATTAAAGACTTGCATTGAAAGTGCTGAACTTGGAAGGTAGTTATTTTGTCCAACCCCTGTCCAACTTTTCTTTGCTGACAGGTTGGAGAGAAGCTCTTAACGCTTTTGACCATAGGAAATTAAAATCATTTACACTATAATTTTGATCTATTAGGTTCAGAGATACCTCATGCGCACATATCATCATTACGGCATTCCTACTGAAGAAGAGAGAAAAGATGAAACTTTAGTTGAAGTAGGTAGATTTAAATTTTATTCTACTCCTTTTGAAGCTAATAAATGGCATATTCAATGGCACCGCTTTCCTGAAGGTCACGGGCTGCCAGAGTTAATCACAAAGGTTCCTCACATTGCTTTTCAAGTAGATGATCTCGATGCAGAAATTGAGGGCGCAAAAATTCTTTTCGGGCCTTATAGCCCATTGCCAGGTTATCGAGTGGCTATGATCGAAGAACAAGGAGTCCCGATCGAGTTGGTTGAGACAAAACTAACAGATGAAGAGCTGTCCTTACTTGAACAAAAAGAATTCGATAAGAGGAAACCGTATTGAAGATTCCAGCAGAAGAGAGATATTCTAAACACAAGATCACAATTCATGGGCTCCAAATGGCCTATGTTGATGAAGGAAAGGGAGATCCGATCCTCTTTCTTCACGGCAATCCCTCATCTTCTTATGAGTGGCGTAATGTAATCCCGCATCTTGTTGATATGGGGCGGTGCATTGCCCCAGATCTTATTGGCATGGGGGATTCGGATAAGCTACCTAATAGCGGTCCATCATCGTATCGTTTTATTGAGCATCGCAAATACCTTGACAGGTTTCTTAAGGCTCTTAACGTGCAGAATCGCATCACTTTAGTACTTCACGATTGGGGTTCGGCGCTTGGCTTCGATTGGGCGTATCGCCATTCCCAGTCAATTCACGCCATTGCATACATGGAATCCTTTGTCAAACCGATTGATTCATGGGATGAATGGCCTGAGGAGGCAATTGCATTGTTTCAGACAATACGATCGGGTGGGGGTGAAGAGTTAGTGCTCGACAAGAATTTTGTTATAGAAAATATCTTGCCAGCAGCTGTTTTGCGGAAACTATCCGATGCTGAAATGGATGTCTATCGCCGGCCTTTCAAAAATCCGGGAGAATCAAGGCGTCCGACGTTGACATGGCCACGAGAGATTCCAATCGCAGGGAAACCACACGACGTCCATCAAATCATCGAAACTTACGGTAAATGGCTTAGCTCTTCACATATTCCAAAATTGTTCATTGAAGCTATTCCTGGCGCAATGTTCCAGTCACATCGAAATTTTGCTAAAACATGGCCAAACCAGACACACGTAAACGTTCGAGGAGGCCACTTTGTATCAGAAGATTCTCCTGACGAAACGGGAACAGCGATCGCTGCATGGCTAAAAAAACTCAGCCATTGAGGATCTGTCGATGAGGGAATGTCTACTGCGCTACCAGGCCTCTGCATGTGGATATTTCAGAGATGGTTATTTTTCCTACAGCACAAGCTTCAGTACATCATATCTGAGGGAATAGTCCTAAACAATAGTGCTTCTATTCCCTCATTTAGGTTGGGGTTTCATATATTAGGGCAATCGTGAGAATGGTTGCTAGTGTGATGGCAGAAAGAATCCACATGGCTAACTGATAGCCGGACATAAAAGCATTAGGATCTGAACCGGTCTCAAAAATTTTTCTAAAAATCGTCAAAATGATCGCTATACTCAGAGCCCCTCCTGCGTTTTGCACAGACCATAAAACACCTGTGGCAGTTCCTGCGAAATGATGCGGAGCCGATGCAATAGCTGTTGTTGTAGCTGGGGTTCTTGCGATTCCCCATCCGATTCCAAGTAGAATAAGTGAAGCCAATACAAAAAAGATTGAAGTATCAGCTAAGAAAAAGGCTTGGAGAATGGTGCTTATGCAGAAAAAAGAAAGTCCGATAATCATCAGTTTTTTTGCTGAAATTTTGGCCATCAAGTGTCCAACATAAGGAGACAGAAGAGCTATGCAAGCAGTAATGGAAAGTATCATGAGCCCTGCTTGGTATGCAGCCTGATGACGAATTTGAATCAAATACAGAGGTATCAGGAATAAATCCGAAGTAAAGACAAAGACAAGACCAAACATGACCAGTGTAGGGAAGAGGAACCCCTGGTTAAAAAGTAGAGCAAATGGAATAAGGGGAGATAGTGAATGTTGTTCCGAGAAATAAAACCAAATGAGAAAAACTAAAGCGCCTATAGCAAGTAGTATAGTTTTCTCACTTGCCCAGCCCCAATCCGGAGCATGCATCAGACAAAGGACTAAAGCGCCTAGTCCCGCCGTAAATAAGAAAAAACCTTTTAAATCGATTTTTTGCCCGCCCGATTCTTGCCGAGATTCCTTTGCCAGCATAGCACTTAAAATGGCGCTCGCGATTGCAAAAGGTACATTGATATAAAAAATCCAACGCCAACTCAGTGCACTAACTAAAAATCCCCCTACAGCAGGCCCAGCTGCCATCCCCAATCCTCCGATACCGCTCCAGATACCGATAGCTCTTGCTTTTTCTTTTCCGGGAAATGCATGTGATATCAAAGCTAATGCACTGGGAATGATAGCTGCGCTTGCGGCGCCTTGCATAAGCCTACAGAAAATTAGCCATTCCGGAGATTCTGCAAGACCCGCTAGAAGGGAAAAGAGGCCAAAGCATGACACCCCTAATATATTCATCATCCTTCGTCCAATATGGTCTGATAATCGTCCAAATGTGATGATCAGGATTGTAATAGCGAGAATAAAAGCGTTCATTACCCATTGAAGTTGGACCATGGAAGCAGACAAATCTTTTTCAATAGCGGGAATAGCTGTATTGACAATAGCAAAGTCCAACCAAACGACAAAGCAGCTTAAGCTACAACTTATTAAAGTGCCCCACTTGGACCGATCTTGCACAGGTTCCACTTTTTATTCCTTATTTTTTAGAATGTCGGGTTTGGTCAGGCGGCGTGATGCGGGGCGATTTAACTAAAATTTTTTGACATCTCTCTGCAGAAAATAATTACCAAAATTCCCTTTAAGTATCCAGTACCAAAAGTTGCTGCTCGTCTCACAGCTGCAAGTCCTCTCTCTGGATCAGCAACCGCAGCTATAATCATGGCCAAGCGCCGAAACAGGCCCATGTTCTCTGCACTGTGTCCTCGATCCATCAAATTATCATCCTCCTCGAAAATTACATCAGCTATCCAGTGGCATTTATTCTCGATGCTCCAGTGCTGCCGGACCCATTTAGCAAAATCCTTTGCAGATGCTCGACGGCTGGAAATATAAAGCCGTCTGAAAACTTCGTTGGTAGCTGATCCTTCAATGCACCTGGAATTTTTCTGAACCATTTTTGAATATAGCTCTTAAGAGCCCCGGCGGGGGTTTTTACCAAAAACCACCAGAGAGCTCCATGAGAAGGAGCTGAGACTCTCTCTCCAAGGAGAGAGGAAAACCAGTCTTCTTGAAGATCAGCATAGTCAGCGATCTCTTCGATCGTGTTGCATCCGCAAAAAAAGCCACAAAGAACTACAAGAGACAGATACCAAACAGGATACAGTACTCGGCTTTGATTGCGTCGATAATCAGGCAAATCGGCAAACGCCCCCTAACTGTCTCTGCGAAGACCTCGGCATTAAATTCCTTGCTGGCTTCCAGGATTTTGGCATCAATCGGTTTGCGGCGTGACATAGAACCTCCTTAAATTTGAGGTATTTACTATGCCATGTTACCTGATCTGCTATCAAAAATTTTTAGTTAAATCGCCCTGACTCTCTTTCTTGTTCAGTAAAAGGAAACAGTTTGGCAAGAGCCTGTTTACACTCTTGAAGTTTGATATCTTTCCAAGATCGATGATCTTGCTCGTTCTTAGTATTGCGCAGGACAGGCAGAAGCTGTTGTCGAAAATCGGTTTCATCGAACAAAAGAGACTCAGGAGAGATTTCTTGGGGATTTTTAATTGAACTCATGCCGACATAGAGAATAAAGGCCAGTCGTAATTGCTCTGAGTTGAACTGCATCTTGGTCAATAGGTGATGAGCATCAAATAAATCGCGTGATGCATTCCGAGCAAATAAAGCAGTCAGTTTCCCAGCTGCTAGCTCATGAAAATCAAGAATTCGAATTCCGTGTATTTGATGGTGTCCAGTGACTTTAGAGGAGCATTTTTAAATATCCCAAAGCGGGATTCTGAACATAAAATTCAGGTCGACTTCTAGATTACCCTGGTTCCCAAGTACACCTTGATACTTCAGCTGCCATTTTCCACCAGCATGTTTGGTAGGAATACGATGTATCGTAAGATTTTCTCGTTGAAAAACAGCTTCCAAAGCCTTCTCAATAAGGGGACGTTCGCTCATCATTCCTTCACGATCCGGCATTCCTATATAATTTAAATTAATATCAACTGATAGGCGAGGAAGATCGAAGACAAAAAGGTTAAGAGCAGTACCTCCTTTCAACACTAGCCGCTCTTGTAAAAAAGGGTGGGCATTAATTCCCTCAAGAACATTCATCAGGTGCCAGACTTTTTCCACTATTTCCACACGGAAACCTGTGTGACCCGATTCTCGAATGAGCAGTTCTTTAGAAAGTTTCATGAGGTTCTTCCCAAGTTCTCTGGAGTAATGATTTTGGAACAATAAGGTTCCATCTAGCAACAAGCTGATTTGACTCTTTATTATGAAGATCTAAATAATGAGCGCCTTTTGGTACAAAACTATCAAAAGCTACTAAATCATTTTCTGATAGACTAAATATTTCACGATGTTGATCGAGAAAAAATGCCACTCGAGCATAAGTAGTCGCATTATTCAAAAGTTTTGCATAGGCCAGTACCTGCTGAAGGTTGAGATATTCAATAGATTCTAAAGAACGCCAAATTTCTTCCCAGTTACCGATCAGCGCAGGTCTGTCAAGAATATCTACAAAAGTGCGTTCTAAAGTTGTAACCCGAATCTTGCATCCCTGATAATCGACAATTTCAATACCGAAATCTGGACTAACTAGAGTTCCTTTAGGAATGGAAATACTTTTAAAAGCGATATTACGAAAAATAAAAGGAGGCTTTAATTTTCTCTGAGTAACATAGATAAAATCGGTTCGTAAAGAATGAAGCTTCCCATGAAAACTCAAAGATGTATGGTATGCCAAAGTGGCATCGGCAGTTATTTTACTTGCGATTAGATAAGGATCGATAGGATGAGTTTTTGCTTCAGCACCTTTGGATATTGTGTAATAAAGGCCCTTCCGAATTCGGATGATGTGTCCTTGCCGAAGATGATAAGCCAACAAGTTATCCAAAGTGCTGCTGCTTTTCTCCATCCCGAGAGCAGCCCTCACCTCTTCGGTCGTAAAGATCTGATTATGAGCTAGAAATGTTTCCATGTTCATGACTTGAAGATATTCTCTGTAACTACTAATAATATTAGTGGTTAAGGAGATTTTCTTCAAATAAAAATTCCATTTAAAATTTTAATTCGCCAGTCAACGATCCGATTATTGCTAAATTTTCACCAAATAGGCATGATTTTGTTCGATTCGTTACACTAGGTTAGTAGTCGATGAGAAAGTTGGAGCATCTGGAAACGTTCATAAAGGTAGTAGAAGCAAACAGTTTGGCATTGGCAGCTAAGCGATTAGGCCTCTCTGCTGCGGCTATTAGTAAACAGATAAGTGCCTTAGAAAATGAGTTGAAAATGAGTTTGCTGTCTCGAACGACAAGACGTTTGGAATTAACAGAATTGGGGCGCGTCTATTACGAGCACTGTAAGGGAGTGATGAAAAAGATTGACGATCTCGATGGGGTTATGAATTCCCTTCAACAAGAGCCTTCCGGAAAATTAACCGTGCTTTCAAGTCGATACTTTGCCGACCATTGCATAGTCCCTCATTTACAGGAATTTTTCGCAAAATATCCCAAAATTACACTGGACCTTATCATCATTAGCCGAGCTTCCGATTTATCCAGAGAAGATATCGACCTATTCTTTGGAATTACTCATGCTGTCCCTCCTGAAGCAACTCAGCAAGAAATTGCTAAAGGACATTTTTCTTTATGCGCTTCTCCTTCTTATCTAAAGCAATATGGAATTCCCAAGACTCCTCAGGATTTGTCCCATCATCGTTTTATCACTTATAGCGTAAGACAATCCTGCCATCGACTCTCTTTCAACAATGGAAGCGAGATCTATCTCAATCCTTTATTGCGGGTCAGCGATACCAAGATGATGATTTCTTGCGCTCTTCAGGGATTAGGATTCATAACACTCCACCATCTAGAATCAGAAAAACACTTATCCGGAGGGACTCTTGTAGAGATCTTGGCTAAATTTAGAGAACCTCCCCAGCCTATTTATTTGGGCTATTTCCAAGATCGATATCTGCAACCCAAAGTACGTTATTTTATTGAGTTTTATCAGGAAAAATTAAAGAAAACAGGTGCGTATGCTACTTGAAAAAAACAAAAAAGCGAAAATTTTCGCTGATTTACATAACAAAAAAGAACCTTTCATTTTAGCCAACGCATGGGATGCGGCAAGTGCAAGAATTTTTGAAAAAGCAGGATTTTCAGCCATTGGAACTACAAGTGCAGGTATTGCTGCAGCGAAAGGATATCGAGATGGACAAAATATGCCTTTAGAGGAAGTACTCGACACTGTGAAACAAATTCTTTCTGCTGTAGAGCTTCCTGTATCTGTGGATATAGAAGCTGGTTTTGGCAAACGCAATGAGGAGCTGGTGCGTAACATAAAAAAAGTGCTGTCTTTAGGAGCAGTGGGAATCAATTTTGAAGATGGGACCGGCTGCAAGTCTTTTCCTCTTACGCCGATCGAAGAACAAATGAATAAAATTCGAGCAATTCGAACAGAAATCGCCTCGGAAGACTTATGGATTAACGCACGCATCGATGTTCTGTATCTGGGACTGCTAGAAAAAGAGGCTGCTTTAGATGAAACAATTCGACGCGCTCATGCTTATTTAGAGGCTGGAGCTAATTCTGTCTTTGTTTTTGGTGGTGTGAATGACAAAGATTCAATTGCCCGTCTTACTCGTGAAATTAAAGCTCCTCTTAACCTGTTAGCCAATCCTCAACTTCCATCTATCGAAGAATTGCAGAAACTAGGAGTAGCCCGAGTTAGCTTGGGATCAGGTCCAATGAGGGCCTCTTTAGGCTTACTAGAGGAAATTTCCCAAGAACTCTTGAAATTTGGAACGTATCAAAGTTTAACAAACAAAGCAGTTTCTTATTCTGAGCTTCAAGAACTTTTTGATTAACAATTTTATGGAGTTTTTATGTCGATGCTAAAAGGAAAAACGGTAATTATTACGGGAGCAAGCCGAGGAATTGGACAAGCAATCGCATTGAGATGTGCCGCAGCTAAGGCAAATATCGTTATTTTGACTAAAGACTCCCCAGCGAATATCGACGAGACAGCAAATCAAATTATTGCAGCTGGAGGACAAGTATTGGCCCTCAGTATCGACGTATCTGATTATAATGGAATCGAGCAGGCTGTAGCTCAAATGGTTGCCAAATTTGGCGGTGTTGATATCGTAGTCAATAATACGAGCGCGACATGTCTTACTGATATTTTGCATACAACACCTGAGCAATTTGATTTAGTACTGTCAACGAGCGCTCGAGCTGCATTTTTCTTAAGCCAAGCTTGTCATCCCTGTCTGCAAAAATCCTCAAATCCGCATATCATCAATAGACTTGCCATAATTGCGCGGTAACAAGGTACCGCGCAATTATGGCAAGTCTAATATTTCTCCTCCTCTAACAATGGATCCTTTCTGGTTTAAGAATCACTTGGCTTTTTCTATGGGAAAATAGGCCATGAGCATGTGCACCCTAGGAATGGCAGAACAATTCAAACGAGATGGAATCGCCGTGAATTCTCTTTGGCCAAAAACCACGATTGCAACCCAAACTATCAAAGATCATTTTTTGCCAAAAGTACACGCATCAAGCCGGTGGCCCTCAATCATGGCAGATGCAGCCTATGAATTATCTTTGCGCAATTTCCACCAATACTCAGGTTGCTTTTTGATGGACGAAGATTTCCTTCAAGAAACAGGTCAGACTGTTTTTTCTCAAGTATGCCGTGGATCCTGCTTCTACCTTGATACAGGCATTTTTTCTCCCCATTGAAGAGCAGAGAAATCGAGTGCCTCAAGAGTTGTTTGTTTTTAATCAACCTAAGTAGTGAGCGACACAAAATCCCGAAATTGCCAATTCAATTGTCGTAACCGCGATACGACAATCAGAAAATCAACACGGTTCTATTTCATTAGACCTCTTGCATAACTCAGGTCTATATCACGCCATTATATGAAAGAGCTCGCTGCGCCGGCTCCAAATCCTCCTGCGATAGTCTGCCCCTCTGCTCCAAGTCCGGCAGATTGAGCTATGGCTGCAGCAAAGCATCCTCCCATGAGAGCAGCGAATGCTTTTTTAGCTGGTTCCTTCAATTTTTTTACGAGGTCTTCTATGGGTTTCATATCTGGTAACATTTGAGTGATTTGTTTTGTTGAAAATGTGCCGCCGGCCAAGACGCCACCAGCTGCTCCCACTACTATTCCAGGGGTGCCGCTTTTTAAATATGTTCCTCCAATTAACAGAGTTAAGAAGGCAGCTCTCAAGAGAGTCAATGAAGAGGAGTCTTCTGTATTTTTTATCTGATTTTTAATTTTTTCAATATCATCAGTTAAACGTAATTTTTCAACCTGAGAAACACCTGGAGTCGCGAGTTTCTTTTCCATTGTATCTAAGGCTTTTATATATTGGTCTTTTTCAGCCTCGCTCAATGCCACTGCTTGGGGCATCACATGCATTAGAAGGTGTGAAAACCACATAGCAGTTGAAAATGCAAATGCTCCCCAGGTCAGGGACTCTAATTGTTCAATTTCTTCTGGCGTGGTGCTACAGCTGGATTTCAAAAACGCTTTCATATCATCCCAAGGAGTCTCGGATATCCCAAGCATCTGAGTTAATAGGACACTGGCTACGAACTGTGTTCCTATAACGGCGCCGTCATAGCCCGCTTTCATGGCTTTTTTCAAAGCGGTTGGTGAACAATAGGGAGAAATCGCTTTTCTAGCCTGATTTATTTTCTGAAGACATTTGTCTTTGAAGGATAATAAGCCTTTAGGTGCTTCCAGTTCTGTGTCACAGGTAGGGCAACTAGAGGAAGAAACCAACGCTTTTTTTATACACTCTGGGTGAAAAAAACAACTGGTCGTCTCGCTTTTAGCTACGTAATTTTCAGGAACTCGATCCTTGAACTTTTCGAGGTTATCTTTAACGCATTTATGGAATATTTGAGTCATGAGAGCATCTGAAGTCGATTTTCCTAAGTCTTCCCAAGTCGGATTATTTCTCCATATCCGTTCAATATATTTTTGATTCAACTTTTTGTGGGCGAAAGCTTTTGTCTGATTTTTTGGATTAGCAATGAATTGACGACACACTTTGCATTGAATATCAGAGTTAGTATTAACATGGTAAGTATAGATTGTGCTAATTGCTGTTTTCATTAAAGAGATTATATAGTTTCGGGCAGTTTATGTACATATTGATCACTCCCATTAACGGAAGCCGGAAGTTGACCCCCTGACCCTCGTAGAACAGACTCCTCTCAGGTGTTTTGGGGAAATACATAGGGATAAGCTCCTTCGGTTTTTAAAAAAAACCTAAAAAACAAGTCTACCGAGTCCAACTGAAGGGCGGTGGCAGGTGGCGATTTATCGAGTTTTGAAGGAACGAGGATTGTTGTGAAAGACAAGGAAAAAATACCGAACAAAAGTAAGTGAGAAAAGAACCGCATCTTTTTCTAGTTGATAAGGTCATGGCATGTTAGAGCTCTTTAAAAAACAAGGAGTCTATCTATGCCGATCTGTATCAGAAGCCAAAAAACTTGAATGGAACCGTCTCATTGAGGAGCAATGCCAAAGCGGCCTCTCCATTGAAAAGTGGTGCCGACAGCAAAATCTCATCTCTCATACCTTTCACTATTGGAAAGATAAGCTCTTCCCCAAATAACTGCAAAAAGCCTGTTTCATTGAACTCAATGTGAGACGCTCCGATGTCATCTTTTTGCAAGCTCATTCTGGGGTGTCAAGAATCTGCCTAAAACGGCAGATTCTGTGCGACCGGTATGTCGCTACACTAGGAGGTGAAAGTCCTTCACGGGCTCTAGTAAGGAGAACCGTTAGAGAAGGCAAGGGTGCCTACCG
>Ga0155467_127_pt1 | contig 57550 bp, 58 predicted proteins | sample RifCSPhighO2_12_FD_107125 | JGI IMG/M metagenome (GOLD analysis project Ga0155467, IMG submission 107125) | Chlamydiae bacterium RIFCSPHIGHO2_12_FULL_44_59
AGAAATATTAAAGATTTTATTTATTAAATTGTAGGAAAAAGCGACTCCACCGTCTATTTTTCACCTGCCGACGAAGGAGGTAGGTGAACATCTACCTTGGCCTATTCCCACAAATTCTCTCGACATTGCGATCGATATCTTTTGCTACAAACACATCACGAATAAAAATTTAAACGCTATAGGCAATCTAATTTTTGTCTCAAACGCCTATTTGCATGTAGCGAACACGCAATGATAAAAACCCAAAGCATGAGCATGGACATCCAAAAGGGGAGATATCCTGCTTGTCCAAGAGCGGCAGCTCGCATTCCTTCCATGACATAGATCATCGGGTTGATCAAACTGATGTAACCAACGACAGGACTTAAGTCATATGCTGATTGCCAAGAATAAACATATCCACCAAACATCCACATGGGTGCAATATAGCGTAGCCATAACTGATTGAGATCTGTCATATTCTTCAAAATCCCCGTTAGCCACAGAGCAAAGTAACCAAAAAAAAGATTAGCTGTGACAAACATGATAGTCAGGCGCCACCAAGAGATCCCCGCTAGATTCCATTCCGTAAAAACCAGGAACTTTCCTAAAGGGAAAAGGAGCATCGACATCAAAATAGAGGTTATTGCCCAAGAAATTCCCATGTAATAAAAAACCATTCTTGAATGGATCGGCATTACCAATGTATGGAAAATGGTCCGATCTCCCCCCATATCGGCAAGTTGGATACCAACTTTACCTACAATTTCAACAAATCCAAAACTAGCGATTGCCCCCACGACAAAAAAAGCAGCATATCCTTCACGCGCTCCTTCTTGTTGCAAAAAGTACCCAAAAGCCAATACGTTTGTGATGAAAAGTATTGCAGTATCGATAAACTTTTTCCAAAAACTTCTCCTAAAAACTGTAAGATCCTTTCGGATTAATTGAAAGAAAACAGGCCAACTGTTCATTTTTAAGCCCCACCATTAAAAATTTCTGCATTGGGATCATCAATAAACTTTAAAAAGACCTCTTCGAGGCTATTTTTTTGATGCTGTTTTTTTAAGTTTTCAGGAGTGTCTGTGATCCGTACCATTCCTTCGTGAATGAGGCAAATCCGATCGGACAGTTTTTCGGCTTCATCTAGATAATGTGTTGTCAAAATGACGGTAATTCCCTGTTTGCGCAAACTGGAAATCACACCCCACAACTCTCGTCGAATATGAGAATCAAGCCCTACTGTTGGCTCATCCAAGATGACAAGGTGCGGTCGATGCATCAGCGCACGCGCAATCAAAAATCGTTGCTTATATCCACCTGAGACTTGATCTATATTTGAATCGAGATACGGTTCAAGGTGAAAATCTTTAGCAAGCTCTTTTTTCCTTTCTTCGGCTTGCCCTTTGCTCAACCCATAACATTGCCCTGAAACGACCAAACTTTCCCCTAAAGAAAAGTCCTTTTCAATATTGGGATGTTGCGGGCAGTAGCCTACCACAGAACGAAAAGGCAGAAGAGCGTCATATATCGAAACTCCATTCCATAAGATTTCTCCACTTGTGGGTGGATGGAGGGTAGCAAGAATCGAAACAAGTGTTGTTTTTCCTGCACCATTGACGCCGAGAAGTCCAAGAACTTCTCCCTGGTAGAGATCGAGAGAAATTCCTTGCAGGGCTTTTTTGATGATACGGCGACCATCAAAATAGGTCTTCGTGACTTGGTTAATCTGTAAAAACAGTTTTTTCATAAACTAATATTCTCTAGTTTGGGGAAGCTTCTCGAACCCATGAACGTCAAATCCTGTTATACGGAAATTATGAAATATTCGGTTTTTCATTTGAACCTCTCTCGCATGAATGCGAGAGAGGTTCAAGAAACATACCTTTTCCGTAAAAAAATAAGGCATAATGGAATCATAGCCAATGAAACCCAGCTAGCAACATTCATCATGAATTTTGGATAGACAAACACAAAAGCAATTCCCCCAAAATACAAAAAAACAATCAATAATGTAATAAAAAGAAATATAAAACGGCCTACCTTGTTTTCAATCTGGAGAACATCATAAGCTCGCAATTCTTCAACTATAAGCATCCTTTGCAGTCCCCAAATCACTAAAGGCGTCCCAGAAATCAACATTACCCAAGGTGAAATCTCCAGCACGTACAAAAAATCAAAAATATCGCCCTGCTGGGCAAATGTACGAACTGGAATGTAAGAATATATCTCCGAAATTTCCATGAGAGTCCACCAGTAAAAGAACGAAAAAATCATCCATTTATTTTGAATGATTTTCATCGACAATAATTTCAGTCCCACAAGAAAGAAGATGGCTCCCTCAATTATTGGAGCAATTGCTATAATTGCCACAATATAATTTTTCCCATCGGCTAAAATCTTCCTATAAGGCACTGCCTCATCAATCCCCCAAAGCGTTAGCCAATTTGAAGAATAGCGAATGTCAAAAGGGTCACTTTTATAGCCTGCCAACCAAGCAACAAAACCATGAGTCCACTCATGCAAAAAAGTCATTACATAATGTGACAAGAGAATTATCACTATAGTCAAGAACCAAAAAATGAATGAATTTCTCTTCATGAGACAACCACCAGAAACTACACCAAAGCAAGGAACAAACCACGTGGGCCAGGCGAGAAAAGTAGCGTACAAAATATTGAAAAAAAATTCAAGGGTCTTTTTTTCCCACTGACAAAGAGATATAGTCGAATTAATGCTCATGTGGCAGATTTTTTTCCCACTCGGCCTTTTTAAAAAGCAACATCACTGAAGGGGCTATACAAACTAAAACGATGCTTAAAATCAGAAATGAAACATATAAAACAGTATTTCCCACAGCAATTTGTGCTGGAGGGAAAAAGCCAATAAGAAATGTCGAAGCAGATCCAACCAAGCCGAGCCCTGCAATCATCCAAATTCCAACTAAACCTCCCGGGATTTTGTAGGCTCTCTTTACTTGAGGATATTTATACCGAAGTTTAATGGCCGCAGCGAACATTAGAACATACATAATCAAATAAATTTGAGCCAATGTTGCATTTAAAATCCAATAAGCACTACCAACTGTGGGCATAAATAAAAAGACAGAAGAAAAGAAAGTTACAACCATCGCTTGAGCTATGAGAAGTGCAACGGGCATCCCGTGCCGATTCAGTTTGCGAAAAAGAGGAGGTAAATCGCCGCTTTGAGCCGCAGCCAATAAACCTTTACTAGGGCCTGCAATCCAAGTACTAAGAGTTCCTAGAGCTCCAAACGCGAGTAAAATCGCAATGACTGGAGTTAACCAATTTAAGCCATACGCATTAACAAAAAAAGAAAAGGCTTGGAGAGACCCTGCAACAAGGTTAATTTGCTGCTTCGGAATGACCACGGCAATGGCAAGTACACCTAAAACATAAAGGCCAAGAATCAAAATAACTGAGAGAAGAATAGCTGTAGGGTAATTTTTTTGAGGGTTTTCTACTACATTTGCATGGACACCCGACATTTCAAGTCCACATAGAGAAACTAAAACTCCTGAAAATAGAACAAGCTCTCCTGGCGAACTCATGTTGGGAATAAGGCTATCCAATGTAAAAGAGATCTGTGTGGGATTCCCCATAAAATACCATGCCATTCCAAGACAAATGATGAACCCTCCCGGAATAATCGTACCCAAAATCACCCCAAAAGAACTGATCCATCCTGAAGCACGCATTCCTAATAAATTAGCCAATGTCGTCGCCCAAAAAAGAACGACAACAAAGCCTAAAACATAAAAGGTGCTATTGGATAAATCTGGATTAATTATATAGGCAATGGTTCCAGCAATGAATGAGATTAACGCAGGATAATAGACTAGATTTTCAGCCCAAAGCAACCATATGGCAAGAAAGCCTGTCCGATGTCCAAATGCCTCTTTAACCCATACAAATACTCCTCCTGTTTTTGGCCATCCAGTAGAAAGTTCAGCGGCGACCATTGAAACGGGAATAAAAAACAAAATAGCAGCAAGAGCAAAAAAAAATAACGAAGCAAAACCATACTCAGCAATTGTGGGCCAGTTACGCACGCTGCTTACAGCTGCCACGTTGATCATCGCCAGAGTGAACACGCTAAGTTTTTTAGACATTATTCCATAAATCCCTGGAAGTTAGGAGTTGGGGGCGGGCGGACTCGAACCGCCGAACTCCGAAGAGGGGGGATTTACAGTCCCCTGCAATTGCCACTATGCGACACCCCCGGTAAAAATGCTGGAGAAAGGAATTGAACCCTCAACCATCCGATTACAAGTCGGGCGCTCTACCAATTGAGCTACTCCAGCTTAAAACGATCGACCTACTTTAGCAAATATTCTCTTTTTCTGGCGAAATTTCTTGGCCTGAATTTGAGATAGCAGTCTCTCCCTTCTTGAAAAAAGAAGAAATCTCTCCTTCATCTTCTATAGGCTTTTTAGGGGTCAGGCTAAGACGCGTTTGAAAAAGAGACGTCATATTGACCGTCTTTTGAATTAAAGAAGCACTCTCTTGACCAATCCTCGCCGCTTTATATCGACCAGAAATCATCATTCTCTCACAACATTTTTTAAATTTCTTGCCGGAGCCGCAAGGGCAATCTTCGTTCCTACCGGTTCTCTTCTTCATAGCCGCATTCTGTTTAATTTTAATGGGTTCTACTGTAACATAGAAAAGTCAAAAAAGTCTAGTGATTCCTCATGGATATTGGGATACCGATTGCTACACCCCCCTGGAGCTCTTTGGGTAAAGAACTGGAAAGCTCCCTCCGAAAGGCCCTTTTTGACTTTTCCTTAATCGATCCCCATATAGATAAAGTCGCCATTGCACTCAGTGGCGGAAAAGACTCTCTCTCCCTCCTTTTCCTCTTGCACGCAATCCGAGGAAGAGGGTTCCCCCACTTCGCTATTCACGCAATCCACGTCGATGGCGAATTTTCCTGCGGCGCCGGAGTAAACGCCGCTTACTTAAATGCCATCTGTCAAAAACTCAACGTGAATCTCGTCATTCGCTCCTCGACACAAACAAAAGATACTCTAGAATGTTATCGCTGCTCTAGAGAAAGAAGAAAACTCATTTTCGAAGCTGCAAAAGAACTCGGAGCCAACACCATTGCCTTCGGGCATCACCGCGACGACAGCGCTCAAACCCTTCTTCTCAACTTGCTACATAAAGCAGAATTCGCAGCAAATCTACCTAAAATCTATATGCACGCCTATGACGTAACAATCATTCGACCCCTCATCTACATCGATGAAAAATCTCTCTCACAGTTCGCCCAACAATATGGCTTCCAACGCATTACCTGCCAGTGCCCCGTTGGACAAAATTCAAAAAGAAAGGTCGTCGACCAAATCTTGTCAGACCTTGAGGTTCATTTCCCACATGTCCGCTCCAATCTCGCCAAAGCAGGTCTCCTTTACGGCTCCGATAAGGCAAAGTCACCTTGATCTTTATTAGAAATAAAGCGTATCCTCAAGGGTTATGATGCTCGTAGCAAGTTTTTTAGAAGTCAGCCTATTCGCCGGGTACTTTCTCGCCCTCGCTCTCGTGGTCACCTGTTCCTACCGAAAACAACAGTCCGACAAAGATTTTTTAATCGGCAATAGATCCCTAAACTTCTGGCTGACGGCTCTCTCCGCTCACGCAAGCGATATGAGTAGCTGGCTCTTTCTCGGATATCCCGCCCTCATTTTCACCTCAGGACTCTTTTCCGCTTGGGCAGCCATCGGATTAACCCTCTTTATGTTTTTAAACTGGCAGTTTATCGCCCCCAAAATACGAATCGCCACTGAACAAATGCAAAGCCTCACCCTAAGCTCCTATTTTGAAACCCGCTTTTCTGACAAATCAGGCAGTATTCGCCTCGTTTCTGGCGCCATGTCTATTCTGTTTTTTACCTTTTACATCACCTCCGGACTCGTCGGCATGGGACTTCTTGTCGAATCCCTTTTGAATCTCCCTTATGTCTTCGGCATCACCTTAGGGATTTTCATTGTAATGGCCTATGTCTTCCTAGGCGGCTACCGAACGATTGCTTGGATCGACCTTTTTCAAGGCTTTTTCCTCCTAGGGGTCATCCTCTTCATCCCCGCTTATCTAATCATCACCATCGGCGGCATAAGCCCCATCATGTACGCAGTCAAAAGTAAACACCTTTCCACCTCCCTCTTCCCCAATTTCTCCTTCAAGACATTTTGGGATCTTATCATGATTTCCGCCGGCTGGGGCCTCGGATACTTCGGCCAGCCCCATATACTCACAAAATTCATGGGTATCCGCCGTGTGGAAGATATGCATAAAGCCAAATACCTGGGCATCAGTTGGCAAGCGCTCGCTTTACTCTCCGCAACGCTAATCGGTCTTTTAGGCATTTACATCTTCCCTCAAGGCCTCTCAGACTCTGAGCAGGTGATCTTGAACATTGTAAAAACAACCCTTCTTCCTTTCATCGCAGGTCTTGTGATCTGCGCTATTTTAGCAGCAACCACCAATGTCATGGCCGCCCAAATTCTTGTCGTCGCCTCCAATATCTCAGAAGACTTTTATAAACGCATCTTTCACCGCCACGCAAGCGCGAAACGGCTTCTTTTCGTTTCTCGCGCGAGCGTCCTATGGATCTCTTGCGTAAGTTTTGGAATCGCCTATTTTAAGATCTCAACCATCTACACTCTCGTCCTTTATTCTTGGTCTGGCCTCGGCGCCTCCTTCGGCCCCCTTCTACTTCTTTCCCTCTACCGCAAAAACCTAAACAAATATGGTGCCTTCGCCGGAATTTTGGTAGGGGGTCTCACTGCAGCCATCTGGCCCTATTTCGAAACAACCTACCAAATCCCCCTTACCTCCTTGATCCTTGCTTTCTTCTTGAGTATGATTGCGATCGAAGGCGTCTCTTATGTAACGAGACGACACTTAAAACTAGAGGTAGAACCGTGACCAAACCATTCATTCTGATCACTAATGACGACGGCATTCATGCCCCAGGTATCAAGCACCTTGCTGAAGCCATCCGAGAACATGCCGATGTCGCCATTGTAGCCCCACACGCAGAAAAATCTGGCTCAGGACTCTCCATCACTTGGACCAAACCCCTCCATATCCGCCCCTACACTTGGGAACACAACATCCCCGCTTGGTCTCTCAACGGAACGCCTGCAGATTGCGTAAAAATGGCCCTCGCTGTGCTCTTAGAAAAAATGCCCGACATGGTCGTTTCTGGAATCAATCGAGGATCAAACTCCGGAAGAACCGTTCTTTATAGCGGCACCATTGGCGGAGTCATCGAAGCCGTCTTAAAGGGCATCCCAGGCATCGCCTTCTCCTATTCTGATGTGGATGAGCCACCCGTATTCATCACAAAAAAAATGATTTTCCCCATCATCCAACATTTCCTCAAACATCTCCTGCCCGCAGGAACCCTGCTCAACGTAAACTTCCCCTACCACCTCAGAGATGGAATCAAGGGCATCAGAATGGCTAAACAAGGCAAAAGCTATTGGAAAGAGGATCCAGATCGGCGTATTCACCCAGAAGGCGCCCCCTATTACTGGCTCGGAGGTGCTTGGGGCTCCGTTCAAGAAGATCCTGAAAGCGACGTGGCTCTCCTAGAACAAGGCTACATCGCCATCGCTCCTATCCAGGTCGGCGAACTGACATGCAAAACTACTTTTGAAACACATAAAAATTTTTCTGAAAAAACCCTTGCATTAGAAATAAGTGAATGCGTCTCAGAATAATCTTGGAATTTAATGACCGATAAAGCTACAATTAACACCGATTATGGCTTTAGAACACGTATCGATTCTCATTCCAGGCTACTGCAAAGGAAAAAATTTAGCCTCGCTTGCAGAATTATCTCCATCGGCTAAAATAGACGATGTTGTCACGAAATACGTTTTAGAATGCCTAAAAGACCTCCAGCACCTACAACCTAAACAGGAAAAACCGTCTATCTACACAGTCTTTTTTTCCAACGGCACTCGGTTCTCTCATTGGAAGAAAATTGCTTGTACTAGTATCGTCGCCACCACAGCAGCTTATTATTGGCGCGAATGGCTGTGGAATGTGCTGCGTGATAATTTTCATGTACAAGTCGCCGCCGTTGCTCTCGTAGCGGGGGGCGTGATGTTCCCAAAAGCCTGCAAAGTGATGTTTGACAAGCTGACCCAAACTGGCGGGATCGTACAGCAACTGGTTCAAGAGAAGGTCAAGCCAACTATAACAAATGCCTACGTACCACCAGATCCAGTCAAAAATCCGCAAAAGGCGCAAGAGAACGTAAAAACACTTGAACTCGCAATAATAAACGAGCTTACCAATGTCTACGGAGAGGTAGCCAAAACACTCTTAGAGAGTACAAAGCAGCCAATTCAGCAAAATGCTTCATCTTCCTCATCGGAGTCTAACGGGACAATATCGCCCTCCAACAAGAGCAAAGTTGAACAAGTGACGAAGTCCCCAACGCAGCCAAAACTACCACTACATCAAAAGATCGACAAGAACCTGGCGACTATCCAAGCGCTGTTTAACAAACACCTGCCATTTCCGCCATCTACCAATACGCTAATCCTCCGCGAATTGGTCTCTGTGATTACCATGCTCAAAGAGCAACAGATACCCCCATCCAAAACTTAAAAAATCCACTTCTTTTCCTTGAGAAAAAAGTAACAACTTCGTAAGATGGTTATTCGTTTATAGCCATTTTTAGGGCGTATAGCTCAGTTGGTAGAGCGCCTGTCTTACACACAGGTGGTCATAGGTTCGAGTCCTGTTGCGCCCAAACTATAAACGAAGGTTTACTTTGCGGGAGTAGTTCAATTGGTTAGAGCACCGCCCTGTCACGGCGGAAGTTGAGGGTTCGAGCCCCTTCTCCCGCGAATATTAAGGAAATGTCTGCAAAGTAAGGGTATCGGGTGTAGGCTCCTCAAGATCCCTGCACTCGACCAAACCCCAGGTTATGCAACAAGCCTGTTGAGTAATTTCCTCTACATAAAACCTTCCCTTTGATATTGTCTTCCTTATGGTTCAGTTATCGACATCGCAGAAAATATGGAAACAAGTCGTCAATTACAGCGGCATGGCGATCGGCGCTTTTTTTGCAGCCCTTGCCATTCGAATTTTTTTGATTCCCAATGCATTAATTGATGGCGGGGTCATCGGCGTATCCCTGATCTTGGCAAGGCTTTATGGAAGTACCTATCTTTCCCTCTTCCTCCTACTTTTGAACCTCCCCTTCATCTTCATGGCATACCACTTCATTCGTAGATCATTTGTGATTCACATGTTCGTTGCCGTGCTGCTTTTCGCAGCTTTCTTGTCCCTTTTACAAGAAGCCCCCTCTTTTAATGCAGATCCATTGGAAGCCATTGTGATCGGCGGCGCTATACTCGGCGCCGGAGCTGGCCTCATCATTCGATGCGGAGGATGCACAGATGGTACCGAAATTTTAGCCATTCTCATTAACCGTAAAAAGGGCTTCACCGTTGGCCAAGTCGTATTCGTAATCAACATTTTGGTCTTTGGAGCCTATGGATGGATCTTTCAGGATTGGCACATTGCTCTCAGGTCCCTCATGACTTACATCGTCGCCTTTAAGATGATGGATATCGTCATAGCAGGACTTGAAGAGCTCAAATCAGTCCTCATCATGTGCTCAAAACCTGAGCTGCTCAGTAAAATCATTACTCATGAGCTCGGGTTAGGCCTCACCTTTATCAAAGGAAAAGGCGGCTACTCCGGGGAAGATCGCGATATCCTCTTTATCATCGTCGAGAGGCTCGACCTGGCAGAACTTAAAGAAATTGTCTTGAGAGAAGATCCCTATTCCTTTATTGCTATAGAGAATCTGCATGAAGTGGCCTATGGGCGCTCCGCATCCATGGCTATGCGAAGAAAGGTGAGAAAAAAACGGTAAAGACAATGGGAGAAAATGGATTCCCCAGCGGCTTTCTAAAACCCCATAAACAAGCTCATACTATTGATGCATGGCGAGTTTTTCGCATCATGGCAGAATTTGTGGACGGGTTTGAAACGATGACCTTTTTGGGCCCGTCTGTAGCGATTTTCGGAGCCACCAATCAATATCCCAAAGAGCCTCGATACTACGATCTTGTGGAAATCATTGTCGAAAAGATTGTCCATAAAGGTTTTGGCATCATTACTGGCGGCGGTCCGGGCATCATGGAAAGAGCCAATAAAGGTGCACAACAGGCAAAGGGACGATCTTGCGGCCTTTGCATCAAGCTCCCCTCAGAGCCAAAACCTAATCCTTACATCGATGAAGCTTATGCGCTGAACTTTCGTTACTTCTTTGTCCGGAAAGTGATGTTTGTACGCTATGCTCAAGCGTTTGTCGTATTGCCTGGCGGATTTGGTACCTTGGATGAGCTCTTTGAAGCCCTTACCCTCATTCAAACAGAAAAAATCAAATTCTTCCCGGTCTACTTGGTAGGAAGCAACTACTGGAAGGGACTGTTAGATTGGATAAAAAACACGGTTTTAGCTAATGGCAACATCCAGCCAAAAGATTTGGATCTCATTCGACTTGTAGATGATCCTGATGAGATTGCCGATGGGATTGAACAACATTACAGAAAATCCCAATCTTTAGAGAATTTTTAACTCACCTTACGCCCATAAGGCCCCCTGTGTGCGTAAGGTGAGTTTTTAACCATTTTTAAAAATTTTTTTAAGATACTCTCCATACTCGTTATGCGAGTATTTTTCTCTATGCATCTCTAGAATGGTAAGATCAATATACCCCAATCGATAGGCAATCTCCTCAATACAAGCCACCATGATCCCCTGTCTTTCTTGGATCGCTTGCACATAGTTAGCCGCCTGCTGATAGGCTTCAAAAGTCCCTGTGTCCAACCACGCAAACCCACGCCCCATTAACTCTACTTTCAGATTCCCTTGCTGTAAATAGATTTGATTGACGTCTGTGATCTCCAACTCCCCTCGAGAAGAGGGTTGGAGGCTGCGCGTAATTTCTACCACTTCCGGCCCATAAAAATAGAGCCCCGGAACAGCGTAATTCGATTTGGGGTTTTTTGGTTTCTCTTCAATACTCACAGCACGCATCGCCTCATCAAACTCCACAACACCATAGCGAGAGGGGTTCTTCACTTGATAGCCAAAAATCAATCCGCCCGAAGCTACTTCCCTCCCTCTTTGAAGCTCTTTTCGAAGATTATGCCCATAAAAAATATTGTCCCCCAAAATAAGAGCTACCGGCTGACCGTCGATAAAATGCTCTCCAATCAAAAATGCCTCCGCAAGACCCCGAGGCTCCTTTTGCACTGCATAGCTAAACGAAAGACCCAGCTCAGAACCATCCTTAAAAAGCGCTTCAAACCTAGACGTATCTGTAGGTGTCGAGATAATCAGAATTTCCCGAATACCCGCCAACATCAGGATGGAAAGCGGATAATAAATCATCGGCTTGTCATAGATCGGAAGGAGCTGCTTACATAACGCCAATGTAGCTGGATAGAGCCGGGTTCCCTTTCCCCCCGCTAAAATGATCCCCTTCATGCAGGTACCCCTCGGTACTTTTCCTCAGCGGGTAAAATTGCAGCCTTCAGCAAGCAAGCCGTCAATATAATTGATCGTATAATCATGGGTCAAAAACTTCCTATCTTCCAACATATATTGGTGAAAAGGAATAGTGGTGGACACGCCAGTAATATGAAACTCTCTCAGCGCGCGCTTTGAACGCCCAATCGCCTCTTCACGAGTACGCCCTGTGACAATCAATTTAGCAATCATAGAATCATAGTTCGGAGGGATACGATAACCACCATAACAGGCGCTATCTACGCGGACGTGCGGCCCCCCCGGGGGGATATAATGTTCCAATTGCCCCGGAGAAGGAGCAAACTGTTGGGCAGGATTTTCTGCATTGATCCGAAACTCAAATACATGCCCGCGAAATGCAATATCTTTCTGCTTCAAATCTAGTTTCTCTCCCCGAGCAATCTTCAGTTGGTATTGCAAAAGATCAATACCCGTTAACTCCTCTGTGACCGTATGTTCCACCTGAATCCGAGTATTCACTTCCATGAAATAAAAGTTTCCCTGCTCGTCCAAAAGAAATTCCACAGTGCCTACTGAATGGTAATGGGCCGCTCTGACGATATTGACCGCACACTCACCCATCTTTTTACGCACAGCCTCACTAATTTTTGGACTAGGGGCCTCTTCAATCAGCTTTTGACGACGGCGCTGAATGGTACAATCACGCTCTCCTAAATAGATGTAATGGCCATGCTTATCCCCCATGACCTGCACCTCTATGTGACGCGGATTGACAACCATCTTCTCCAAATAAAGAGCAGGATTATTAAAACTCACTTCTGCTTCCGCTCGAGCCGCCATGAATTTTTTAATAAAATCTTCTTCCGTATAGGCGATTCGGATCCCCTTTCCCCCTCCCCCAGCAACAGCTTTAATGAAAATCGGAAAACCAAATTTACGCGCCTCTTTTAAACCCGTTTCTACATCAGGCACTACGCCATCAGAACCCGGTATCACGGGGCATTTGACTTTCTTTGCCGTCGCCTTTGCCTCTGCTTTATCTCCCAAAAGCATAATAGACCGCGAAGAGGGACCTATAAAATTCAACCCACAACTTTCGCAAATCGAAGCAAAATTGGCATTTTCACTTAAAAATCCATAGCCAGGATGCACGGCATCTGCATGAGTGATCTCGCAGGCCGCAATGAGATTTGCTATTTTTAAATAAGACTTAGCGGAAGGAGCTTCCCCTATACAGATCGCCTCATCCGCATGGTGCACATGCATCGCTTCCGCATCAGCCTTGGAATAAACAGCCACTGTACTAATACCCAAGTCGTGACAAGCCCGAATGATGCGGACCGCAATCTCTCCGCGATTTGCAATCAGTACTTTTTTCATAAAATTAGACAATTCTTATAAGACGCGATCCAAATTCTATCGGTTGGGCGTTGTCTACGAGAATTTCTGCAACCGTCCCCGAAATTCCAGCCTTCACTTCATTCATTACCTTCATCGCCTCAACTACACACACTACCGTGTGTTCATTGACCTTATCTCCTACTTTTACAAATGGGGACTGATCAGGAGCAGGAGAAGAATAAAACGTTCCAACCATAGGAGACTCCACATACGATCCAGGAGCCTCAGCTACCCTCTCTTTATGAACCATCTCTGATTGAAACGCCGACTCAACGTCCACTTCATGCGCTTTAGTCCTAGAAGAAGGAGGCGGGGACAGGTCGTCTTTTTCCAGGTGAAGCTCAAAATCACCTCTTTTGAGGACAAGTTTTTTTAACTTACTCGTCTCAAGATATTTCATTAAGTCTTTAACTTGTTTAATATCCATCTATACTCGCTGTATATAGTCATTGGATTCCGTGTCAACCTTGATGACATCCCCACTCTCAATGAATAGAGGCACCCTGATCTCAGCCCCCGTCTCAAGCACTGCTTTTTTCGTCGAAGCCGTTCCATCTGGTACCTCAGTCCCTTCTGTTTTGACGACCATAATTTCTAAAAATTGTGGCAGCTCAACAGCAAAAATCGTATCGCCATAAAACATCGCCTTTACTTCGATGCCTTCTTTGAGATAGTGTACCTTCTCTTTCAAAATCGAGGCTGGAACGTGCACCTGCTCCAAATTGCCAATATCAAGAAAAAGATATTCCTTACCCTCTGGATATAAAAATTCTAAAGTACGCTCCAATAAAGAAACTTCTTGTACGATCTGATCTAGCTTAAAGTTTTTCTCAATCGTCTCATCTGTAATTAAATTGCGCAACTTACACTTAACAAACGGAGTCCCTTTCGCAACTGTGACCTTCACACTCGACTCAACTCGAAAAATTTTCCCCTCAATATTTAGGGTCATTCCAGGCGTAATCTGATTTGCTGTCGTCATCTCAATAGAATCCCTTGTAATTCCCTTAAATTCTCAATTTGAGCATCCATCCAATCTTCTTTTGGAACCTGCCGCCCTCTTCCCCAACGCATATGCACGGTTTTCATTCCAAGCTCACGCGCCGGCTCTAAGTCTATCTGCACCCGATCTCCACATACGACGGCCTCTTGTGGCAAGGTAGAAAATTCTTGAATTAAATCCTCGTAAAAAGGCTTTTTTATAGAATTTTCCGAGACCGCTATCTTACTAAAAATGGATCTATCAATACCAGCTTTTTCCAGTTTTTCCATCTGAAAAGGAGCATATCCGCCCGTTACAAGACTCAGGGTGTGTGTCGTTTTTAAACACTCCAAAATCTCTTTAGCATAAGGAGTGGTTGCAACAGAAAAATTTGAAGGCAGCGGCTTTGTCAGCTCATCTAAAACACCGCTGGCAAACGCGTCGTCTTTGCCAAACTTTTTCACAAACGCCACAAGCGTATCTTCTGATCGTCCCGCTCTTGTATTAGCCCAAACAAGTTCCTCATAAGCCGCTTCAAAATCCCCAACTGCCAGCCCTCTCGCGACGAGCTGCTTTAAACACTCTTTTAACTTGAAAGGCAGGATAGAGCCCGACGTGTCAATCAAGGTATCATCCAAATCAAAGATGATCAACAATTTTCATTAACTCCTGAGCTAGCTTTTTCGGGTCGTGCCGGATGAGGTTTCGCTTGATGAAGTCCTTTCGGTGCTCTGACACAGGCACACCTAAAAGATTAGCCGGGATAATGCGGTCCCCTTCCAAATCATTTTCCACCAGCTCCCCCTCTTCTCTATAAACATCGATCAAATCTTTGGCTGGCTTTTGCATATTGATTAAAATATAATCAAAGACATCCTTCCCAAAATAACGGACCAATTCTTCTATGTAATGAGACGTTCGAAACCCCGTCGTCTGGCCTTTGCGATTCATTAAATTCACAACATACACCTTTTTGGCATCGCTTTTCCTAATCGCATCGCAAACGCCCTCCACAAGCAAATTAGGGATTAAGGATGTATGAAGCCCTCCAGGGCCAATGACGATCAGATCTGCATTGCGAATCTCTTCAACCACTCTGGGATTCACTTTCGGAAAAGGCTCCAAAAAAATCGTCTGGTAACCTTGATCGATTTCTGTCGAGAGGAAAATCTCTTTTTCCCCTTCTAAAATCTTCCGGTTATTGAGCACCATTTTCAAGCGCACTTGATGGGTTGTCACCGGGATCACTTTGCCTTTAATGTAAAGAATCTTCCCCGCTTCTTCTACCGCTTTTTCAAAGCTACCCGTCACCTTTTCAAGAGCTGAAAGCAGAAGATTCCCAAAGGAATGTCCCCCAAGCCCTCCATTTTCAAACCGATAGTTGATCAAAGATCTCATCAAGCGGCTCGAATTGGATAGGGCGACCAAGCACTGCCTCACATCGCCAGGAGGCAAAACCCCGAGCTCATCCCTGAGAATGCCGGTACTGCCCCCATCATCTGCCATCGACACAATAGCAGTGAGATCAAGCGGATATTTTTTCAGCCCCTTCAAAACGACAAAATTTCCTGTCCCCCCTCCGATGACGACAACTTTTTTTGTTGACGCGCGGTTCAAGGAGTTTCTCCTTGGCAGTGTCGAAGATGATCGATCGCCCGCTTCATATCAGCCTGATGAAAAAGATGATTGCCGCTCACTAAGATGTTCGCACCAGCGTTCACACATATTTGGGCCGTCTTTACGTTAATTCCCCCGTCTACCTGAATGTCAAAAAGAGGCATATTCGCTCCCTGTTTCACGATACCTCCTTGATGAATGCCATACTTATTGCAATACTCGCGGGTCATTTTAATTTTATCGACTACCTCCGGCATAAAAGCCTGGCCCCCAAAACCTGGGCTCACAGTCATGAGAAGCACCAGATCGCACACTGCAAGAAATTTCGGAATCATTGCAAAAGAAGTTTCCGGCCTAAAAGCAAGGCCTGCTTGCTTGCCGCACTTCCGGATAAACTTCAATGTCTCTTCCACATCTTCTGTCGCTTCGAAATGAAAGGTAATCCGGTCAGCTCCCGATTCAGCAAACTGCTCCACATAATCAAAAGGATTGTAGACCATAATATGCACATCGAGAAAAAGGTTCGTCGCCTTCCGGATGGCCGCGACCGCTTTAGGACCTAGTGTAAGATTCGGAACAAAATGGCCATCCATAATATCGATGTGAATAGCGTCCGCTCCCGCTTTTTCCAGCCTATCTGCTTCGTTTGCCAACTGACCGAAATCTCCAGAAAGAATGGAGGGATAAATCTGCACGACACCTTTGCTCATAAGCTAAGGATCATATTCAAAGTTTTCATTAAAGAAAAGAGCTCGATTTTGTACGTTTCTTGGGATTATTTGGTAGACACTCTCTGAAACAAATGCAAAAACTCTAACTGTTTGTCTCGATCAGAAGAAAAGTACATCGCTCCAACATAAGGCGCATCGTGAATCTCTAAAGAAAAAGTCACAAGCTCCTGCGGTTTGTAAGATAGTTCTGGGAGTTTTTTCTGTCGAGGCATCGCGATATAGACTCTTTTGGCGTCCATTTTATGCTGAATGGAGTCTGTGCGTATCGCATGCATCAGCGTCAAAAAACATTGCTTAAGCGGTTCCGTTTCCAAACTGCTTCGCATCTCAATGGGAACAATCGAATAGAAAAACTTTTCTAAAAGAATCGGATCAACGGAATGGCCAAAACTCTCTTTTAATGCGTTGAGAGATTCAGTCAGCTTAAAGATCATCCCCCCGTTATAATCTCGAACCTTCCCTAAGATCCGGCTGACCTCATCCAAAATCGCTTTGCGCGCTCTATAGAGGTCAATCGAACGGTCCTCTCTTAAGTATTCTATACTCGGCAAATAAGTCCGAAATACAGTAGCTTCCTTCGCATATCTTTTTCTTAACTGCCCCACTCGTCGTACTCGATCGGGAATATATTTGATACTCGATTGTTTCGCGCGAAACAGCTCTTCTAATCCCACCTCATTTTGAGAAATAACGCGAAGTAAAATGACAGAAAAATAAAGATCCGTTCCTTTTTGCTCATCAAAAGAAATGATCAGATGAGGAAGATCTCCTACATAGCGAATCTGCCTTGAAAGCGCCATGATATTCCTCAATACCTCCTCTTCATTTCTTGGCATAAAAATCGGATGGGTTAGCTGTTCAATATGCCCTTTAATCTGATCGGGCAAGGTCACTTTCAGCTTCTGCACCTCGTCTAGAGAAAAATCTGTCCCATCAGGCTTTGCAACCTCCATGTAAAGAGTCTGAACCGCCTGTTCTCCCTTATCAACAAACTGGGAACCTTCTACTAGCTTCACTTGAGGAAATCCTTTCTGAATAGCACTAATGAGATGAGCCGTTTCAAAAACTTCATGCTCTTTTAAGAAATTGATGCCGGCCAATATCCCTAAAACCGCCTTTTCACTACCCCCTTTAGGGGTGATTTTAGTCTTTAAGAATTTGAAAATGACATGCCGCTTATTGGGGTAAACCCGAGCGTTTTGCTCTACAAATTTTCTTAAGGAGTGGAGATTCGAAATGATACGACTAATATGGTGATAGTCGCGCGAGGTCTTAAAGCCCTCCTGAACGCTCACTAAAAAATGCTGCATCTGAGAAAAAATCCCTCGATCGTAATCTTTGGAATGACTTTGGATTAAAGAGCCGATTTTTTCTTGGATCATCGCTGTCTTCCCATCATTGGAAAGCCCTTTAAACTCTAAAATCCTTCTCGCATGATAGTTCGAGACAACACCAAGGCGAATTTCCGTTTCAATAGCGTGAAGATTGCGCCGTACAGCTTCAACGTCCGCCGCACTTTTTAAATAGACGACAATTTCAGCAACCGAAAGGAGATCATCCGTAAGATGCGGCAATCTTACGTCAGACGCAAAAAAAAGCTCGACGTTCACGCGTTTTTGAGGCAAAAGCCAACGGCTAATCATGTCATAGAAAAAGTTACACGCATTCAACCGGTATTTGGTCAGGAGCAAAACAGATAACGCACAAGGAGATCGACTAAGCTCTGAGCTCTGAATAAGAGGCAGCATATCTGCAAATCTAGCCCTTTGAGAAGCTAAAAGAAGCCCCCGATCTTCTTCCAAAAGATCACCCGGAATAAGCCTGCGAATCAGATCCTGTGCCCCTTCTCTATAATATTCAGACTCTATGTGCGGGCAGCTAAATTGAAACTCAAATTCCAATTGTTCTTCTAATTGAGCGAACATGCCGGCACCTCATAACAGTTTAAGCGCTTTTGACTCACTCCCACAACCGTCCCATCCCCCTTGGGATTCAAAAAGGAACGGATACACAGTTCGATCCCATTTTTTTCCGCAAGCTCAATACAACGCGGAGCCAAAATTTTCGCCCCACTTGCAACGATGTGGAGAGCTTCTTGAAAAGAGAGTACAGGGAAAAATTTTGCATTCGGATCCACTTTCGGATCACGTTCAAAAACTCCTGGAACATCCTTGTAAAATTCTACCCGAGGAGCTCCCACGGCAACAGCGAGGGCCACCGCACTCGTGTCAGAGCCGCCTCTACCCAAAGTGGTAATCTCCCCTTTCATACTCATCCCTTGAAATCCAGCGACAATGGCAATCTTCCCCTTGTCTAACGCCTCAAGGATCCTTCGAGGACGCACTTCGACAATTCTTGCATTCGAATGATGATCATTCGTAATAATCCCCGACTGGCTTCCCGTAAAACTCACAGCACTCTTCCCTACCTTAGCAAGAGCCATTGCCAAAAGAGATATACTCACCCTTTCTCCTACCGTCAGCAGCATATCGAGTTCTCTATCAGGCGGAGTGGGATTCACGCTCTTCGCAAGAGAAACCAATTGATCGGTTGTATGGGCCATCGCGCTGACAACAACAATAATGTGGGGATGACCCACAGATCGATCGACTATCATTTGGGCCAATTGCAAAAAACTCGCTGCTCTTTGCACACTGGCACCACCAAATTTCATCACCAACATTTTTTTCCTGACCCTAATCAAGGGTATCTATAAAGTAAAGTTCTGTCCATTGTCGGGTTTTTTTGAGCCGAAGAGAATAATCGTTTCTTGAATCCGACGCCAGAATTTTCAATCTATCGAACCATGTAAAAAAAATAAATAAAAAGTTTATTCTACAAAAAATGAAATTTTTATTTTTTACAAAAACCATTCTCCACGAGAGAGATGCATAGAGAAAAATGATTAGAATAAAATGAAATAAAACACAAACGGAATGAGTTCAGAAGGCAAAACACAAAGTTTATTGCGTCCCACGCATCGGCCTTGCTTTTATTCTGGATCGCTGATAACCTTTTTCCTTTAAAAGAGTAGTGCCGTTTTCAGGGCGGCGCAACCATTAACCCATGGGAGCCTTTTCAGGTTCCCATCGAGATCAGGTCTTCTCGAGAAATCGTCAAAACCAGGCTCGTTAATTATAAACAGGAGAAACCCAAACCCCATGTCAAAAAATCCCACCCACGATTGGAATAGCAGTATTGTTCTCGACGATGTAGATTTTCAAGAACACGAGGCGCGTCAATTTCGCGACCTTCTTTATGGAACCTCAAAACAAGAGGATGAAGCCTCCTTTTCTCCTTTCAATGTCGGCGAGCTGCTCATAGGCCGCATCGCTGAAATTACGAAGGATTACGTCGTGGTGGATGTCGGCCTCAAATCGGAAGGTCTTGTGCCTATTGCTGAGTTCGCTGATTCTGGTGAGCTGATTCTGGGTGCAAACACCGAAGTATTTTTAGATGCCGCTGAGGGAAGTGATGGGCAGATCGTCCTATCCAAAGAAAAAGCGCGGAAGTTTAGACAGTGGGAACATATCGTCAATCACTGCACAGAAGGTTCTATTGTCCACGGCAAAGTGATCCGAAAAGTGAAAGGCGGGCTGATGGTTGACATCGGGATGGAAGCGTTCCTCCCCGGATCTCAGATCGATAATAAACGGATTAAAAATCTCGATGACTTTGTGGGGAAATCCTATGAATTCAAAATTCTCAAAATCAATATTGAACGGAAAAATATTGTTGTTTCTCGAAGGGAGCTCCTCGAAGAAGAGAGGGTCTCCAAAAAAGCGGAACTTATTGAGCATATTGAGGAAGGGACAGTCCGAAAGGGAACTGTAAAAAATATTACTGACTTCGGCGTCTTCCTCGATCTCGACGGTATTGATGGCCTACTCCACATTACTGATATGACCTGGAAACGGATTAAACATCCCTCAGAGCTTGTACAGCTCGGAGAAGAGCTAGAAGTGGTCATTCTTCACGTCGACCGAGAAAAAGGCCGCGTGGCTCTAGGGTTAAAGCAGAAAGAAGAAAACCCCTGGGAAGAGATTGAGAAGAGATACCCTCCAGGAACCCGTGTGAAAGGAAAAATTGTGAATTTAGTCTCTTATGGCGCTTTCATTGAAATTGAAGCGGGTATTGAAGGCTTGATTCACGTCTCTGAGATGTCGTGGACGAAAAACATCACGGAGCCCAGCGAGATGGTCCATATTGGAGATGAGGTAGAGGCGATCGTCCTTTCGGTGCAAAAGGAAGAGGGTAAAATCTCCTTGGGAATCAAACAAACAGAGCGCAACCCATGGGAAGATGTGGAGCGCAAATATCCTGAGGGCAGTAGCGTCTTCGCCGAGATTCGTAATCTAACAAATTACGGGGCGTTTGTCGAACTGGAGCCAGGAGTAGATGGTTTAATTCACATCTCAGACTTGAGTTGGATTAAAAAAGTTTCTCACCCTTCTGAGGTATTGAAAAAAGGCGATAAGGTTGAGGCAGTGATCCTTTCTGTAGATAAGGAAAGTAAAAAGATTACCCTCGGCGTCAAGCAGCTTAGCATGAATCCGTGGGAGACCATTGAAAAGACCCTCCCCGTAGGCTCCCTTGTCCATGGCAGCGTGACAAAAACAACAGCATTTGGTGCATTTGTCCAGCTCGATAATGGCATTGAGGCGCTCATTCACGTAACAGAGATTTCAGATCAACCTTTCGCAAAGGTAGAAGATGTTATTCAAAAAGGCGATAGCGTGACAGCGAAAGTAATTAAGTTGGATCCAGAGCATAAAAAGATTGCCCTGTCGATTAAAGAATATCTCATTGAGAAAAATCAAGAGAATCGAGACGACATCGTAGTCAGCCAAAAGCCTAAGAAGAAAAAAAAGAAGATCGAAGAAGACGAGGACGAGGAGAATGAATAAAGATCTCATTGCGATTTTTGAGTACCTTGAGCGCGAGAAGGGCATTAAGCGGGAAATCGTGATCAATGCGATCATGGATTCTCTTCGAGCAGCTGCTCGCAAAAGCGTCAAAGGGCTAGGTGAAAAAGTCAATGTTGAAATCCATCCTAAGACAGGTGAGATTGAGGTGTTCACCCAAAAAAAAATCGTCGAAAAGGTCGCAAACCCAGCCGAGGAAATTTCGCTTGAAGATGCCCGTGCATTAGAACCAGAGTGCAACATAGACCAATGGTTAGAAATCTCCATTACGCCCCAAGATTTCGGTCGAATTGCCGCACAAGCCGCAAGACAAGTGATCACGCAAAAGCTCAAAGGCGCAGAACGCGATGTGATCTATCAAGAGTATCGACACCGAGCAGGAGAACTGATTTCAGGAACGATTAAAAGATTCATTCGAGGGCGTACTATCGTCGTTGACTTAGGAAAAGTGGAGGCAATTCTGCCGGAACGGAACTACCCGAAATTGGAACGCTACAATGTTGGGGAAAAATTGCAAGCCCTTCTTTATGAAGTGCGTGACACAGAAGGAGGAGGCGCTGAGGTGATTTTGAGCCGCTCCCATCCTGAATTTGTCAAACAGCTCTTCATCCAAGAGGTGCCCGAACTGCGCGATAAGACAGTTGTCATTGAGAAAATTGTGCGCGACCCAGGCTACCGAACAAAGCTTGCGGTCCGTTCCTTCGACTCTAAAGTAGATCCTGTAGGAACGTGCGTAGGCGTTCGGGGAACCCGAATTAAAAATATCATTCGGGAACTCAACAATGAAAAAATCGACGTTGTGCCCTTTTCTGACGATCTGATTCAACTTCTACAAAACCTCTTGGCCCCAGCCGAGGCGCGTAAGCTAAAAGAGTACGAGGATCGGGTCTGGATGGTCGTTGCTGACGATGACTATCCTACTGTGATCGGGAAAAAAGGGATGAATGCTCGGCTGATCGGTCAAATGATCGGCAAAGACATTGACGTTCAGAAAAATACAGAGCACCAAAAACTTCTTACGATCCAAATGGCAGAGCTCGGGGAATCTGACGATCCTCATCTTGATGAGAAGCTCAAAATTGAGGGCGTAAGCAACCTTATCATTGAGAGCTTGATCGGTGCTGGATATGACACGCTGCGCAAATTCACCCAGAGCACTCCCAACGATATCTCTGTAAACGCTCCTGGGACAAATTATTACGATTTGGCAGAAAAGATTTTGGCAAAAAACAAAAACAAAAAGAGTTAGTACTTGGGTAAACACTTAAAATTAAATATTAAAAACACCCAGCTTGCGGAAGCGTTAAAGGCAAAGAAGACACCTGCTGCCCCTAATGAAGCAGTACCTTCTGAAGCGGAGCCGAAGAAGAAGCTGACCCGTTTGAGAACAGAAGAGAGTGCGGCGACAATAGCGGATTTGGATGCGCCTAAAAAAAAGCGCGCGCGGATTATTTCAAGCCCAGATGAACAGGCTCAGGAGAAAAAAGAGGAATTCATCTCTGAAAAACAGCCGACTCTAGAAAGCCTAGCGCCGCCGTCTGCTCTTCAGACGTCTCCCACCCCTTCTGAGAGTGAACTGCAACCAGAAGCCCCCAATGCAGCAGCGGATGCCCTCGCCAAAAAAGTCCTTCCGAAACGCCCGTCGCTCAAAGAGCTTCGTCCTGCTAAGAAGAAGGAAACAGCCCGTTTTGATTCTCGTGATCGACAAGGCCTACGAGATGCAGATAATGAAGCCTGGAGAAAAAGAAGAGCGTTTAAGCCCCGTAAACAAGTACAAGAGGATATTCTCCGTCCTAAAAACCTAACGATTCGCCTTCCGATTACAATCAAGGATCTTGCCCAAGAGATGAAGCTCAAAGCATCTCAATTGATCGCAAAGCTCTTTATGCAAGGCGTGACATTGACTCTCAATGACTATCTGGACGATGACACTACCGTGCAACTCTTAGGCCATGAGTTTGAATGCAACATTAAAATTGATACTGCCCAAGAGGAACGTATTCGCATCACAGACCAGTCGATTCGCCAAGAAATTGGATCCTCTTCAAAAGATTTTTTGGAGCTGCGTTCCCCTGTTGTGACCTTTATGGGTCACGTTGACCATGGGAAGACGAGCCTTATTGACTACGTTCGAAAATCCAACCGAGCCGCAGCGGAAGCTGGTGCAATTACCCAACATATTGGGGCTTTTCGCGTTACAACGAATGCAGGAAATGTTGCGATCCTAGACACTCCGGGTCACGAAGCCTTTAGCGAGATGCGCTCTAGGGGAGCGAACGTTACGGATATTGTGATTCTCGTCATTGCCGGAGATGAAGGAATCAAAGCGCAAACAGATGAGGCGATCAAACAAGCTAGAGAAGCCCAAGTGCCCATTCTCGTGGCCCTTAATAAAATGGACAAGGCGGGATTCGATCCTCAAAAAGTCTATCGGCAGTTGGCAGATAGGGACTTACTTCCTGAAGCTTGGGGCGGCACGACGATTACAGTCAATTGCTCTGCTACATCTGGAGAAGGGATTAAAGAACTCCTGGAAATGATTGCCCTTCAGGCAGAGATCTTAGAACTGCGCGCCAATCCATCCCATCGTGCTCGTGGAACAGTGTTAGAATCGGAAATGCACAAAGGACTGGGAGCTGTCGCGACGGTTTTAGTGCAAAATGGGACGCTGAGAAAAGGGGATGCGATCGTTTTCGGCCACTATTCAGGTCGCATAAAAACCATGCAAGACGACATGGGGATGCCTGTTGAAGAAGCAGGACCTTCTACTCCCGTGAAAATCACAGGACTCTCTGAGCTTGCAGAAGCTGGGCACGAGTTCATCGTTGTGAAGAGTGAAAAAGAAGCGAGATCCCTCGCTGCCATGCGAGCAGAAGGAGCGCTGAGAGAAAAAGCTGCCAAGCCAAAACTAGGCAGCCTAGAGAAAATGTTGGCGAAAAAAGAAAGCGGAGAGAAGAAAATTCTTCCTCTCATCCTTCGCGCCGACGTGCAAGGCTCTTTAGAAGCGCTTAAAGCCTCTTTGTATAAGATTAAGTCTGATAAAGCGCGCATTGAGATCGTCAGTGCAGACGTGGGAGAAATTTCTGAGTCTGATATCGCACTGGCCGCAGCTTCCAAAGCGACCATCGTCGGATTTCATACAAGCATTGAGAGCCATGCGGACGAGCTTATCAAACAGAAAAAAGTCCTGATCTACTCTCATGACGTGATCTATCATATTATTGATGAAGTCAAAGAGAGGATGCGCGCCCTGCTCGACAAAATCGCCGAGGAAAGAAACACCGGCGAAATCCTTGTCAAAGCCGTCTTTAGATCCTCACAACTCGGCCTCATTGCGGGGTGTCAAGTCAATGAGGGCATTGTGAAGAGACAGCAACCTGTCAGACAACTCCGTAATGGAGAGATGATTTGGAAAGGAAAAATTGCTTCGCTCAAACGCGGAAAAGATGATGTGAAAGAGGTGCAAAAAGGATTTGAATGTGGCATTCTTCTGGAAGGTCAAAGCGACATTAAAGAAGGGGATATTTTCGAGGCCTATGAAATCCACTATCTTGAGCAGGAGCTGTGAAAAACAACCGTTTAGCTCGCGTCAACTCTCTTCTCAAAGAGGTGATTTTTGAGGTCATCCAAAAAGAAGTGCGTAATCCACATGTGACCACTTTTGTCTCTGTGACCAATGTGGATACTTCGCAAGATCTACATCATGCAAAGGTCATGGTAAGCTTGATTTGCTCGGATGAAGAAAAAGGGAAAGTCGTAGACGCCCTCAATTCTGCAGCGGGTTTCATTGCTGTCCATGCTGCAAAGAAAGTGAAGCTACGGTATTTTCCGACTCTGACGTTCAAGCTCGACACTTCGATAGAAGAGCACATGCGCATACAAGCCCTATTAGGAGACATCGAAAAAGAGCGTAAAACCCGTGAATGCTAATGGAATTCTGCTGGTAGATAAAGCTGCTAGCTTTCCCTCTTTTCACCTTGTGCATCTTCTTCGAAAAAGACTCAAGGTCGCTAAAATCGGGCATGCTGGGACTCTAGATCCCTTTGCAACCGGTGTCATGGTCATGCTCATTGGCTCTCAATACACCCGTTTAAGCGAGAGCTATCTAACCAAGGACAAAAGCTACAGAGGGACGCTGCACTTGGGGGTGACCACGGAAACGTATGATCCTGAAGGGGGTATTACCTCTCATTCTGATCTTGTCCCAAACGAGGCACAAGTGCAAGGGGCCATTGATGCTTTTCAAGGCGAGATTGCGCAGATTCCACCGATGTATTCAGCCAAAAAAGTGGGCGGCAAGAAACTCTACACTTTGGCTCGGCAAGGCGTTACCATCGAAAGAGAGCCAGTGCGGGTTCGCGTAGAGATTCAATTACTCGGCTACGCCTACCCATTCCTCCACATTGAAGCACGCTGCTCGAAAGGCACTTACATTCGTACTTTAGCCCACGATATCGGCCAACTTTTAGGCTGTGGAGCCTATCTTCAAGAACTGCAGAGGATCCGCTCTGGTGATTTTACTCTTGCTGAATGCGTTCCACAAGCCCTACTCACCCATCCCGATTTTGATCCATTAGAACACTTGAGGCGCTGTTGAAAACTGCAATGACAATTGGCTTTTTCGATGGTGTACACATCGGCCACCAAGCCCTTTTAAGGAGACTTAGGGAGTTTCCCCATGCGACCATCTTGACATTTACCAGTCATCCTCAAAGCGTCCTTCGTCCGCCTGCGCCTCCCCTACTCATCCCTTATGAGCTAAAAATCGCCTTGCTCAAACCATTTGCCGACACAGTTGTTATTCGAGACTTTACGAAAGAATTTGCCTCTATTCCCTATGATCATCTTCTCGATCAATTCGACATTTCCCACCTCATCCTAGGCAAGGGAGCCTCCTTTGGAGAGAGCCGAAAAGGGCGTGAAGCCAACGTGAGGGAATACGCTTCAAAGAGGGGGATCGAAGTAGAGTACTGTCCCAAAATTCTTTTTGATGGAGAGCCGGTTTCCTCTTCGAGGATACGAAAAGCAGTGTCAGAGCAAAATATCCCCCTTGCCCAGCAACTTCTAGGACGGCCATTATGAGTCATTTATCCTGCGGGATCGTGGGACTTCCCAATGTAGGAAAATCCACGCTCTTTAACGCTCTGACCCGCAAAGCAATCCCTTCTGAAAACTATCCCTTTTGCACGATTGATCCAAACATAGGGGTCGTTATGCTGAGTGATCCTCGATTAGAAACCCTTGCGAAGCAGTCCAAAAGCAAGAAAATTGTTCCAGCAGCAGTTAGTTTTGTCGATATTGCAGGGCTTGTCAAGGGAGCCTCTCAAGGGGAAGGATTAGGAAACCAATTTCTCTCCCACATTCGGGAGTGCGACGCCATCGTCCAAGTAGTCCGCTGCTTCGAAGACTCAGAGATCACGCACGTTGCCGGCCACATCAATCCCCTAGACGATATTGAAGTGATTACCCTTGAGCTTATCCTTGCCGATTTACAGATGGCAGAAAATGCCCTGTCCAAACTCGAGCGGCAAGCAAAGGGCAATAAAGAGCTGGTCCCCACGGTTGCCTTTTTAAAAAAATCGATTGAGCACCTCAATCAAAACCTCACGATGCGATCTCTTTCGCTCAGAGAGGAGGAGGAAGAGATCTCTAGAAACTACAACTTTCTCACCAAAAAGAAAGTCCTCTACGCCTGCAACGTGGGAGAAACCGACCTTCCCTCTCTCGACAACGCTCTTGTTCAAGTCGTAAGAGAATATGCGGCTAAGGAAGGCTCTTGTGTTGTTCCTGTCTGTGCGAAAATCGAAGAGGAGCTTTCTCGATTGGAGCCGGAAGACGCGAAAGAATTTCTCAAGAGCCTCGGCCTAGAGGAATCGGGGCTGGATCGGCTTGTGCGAGAGGCTTTTACCCTTCTCCATCTCCTCACCTACATTACTACTGGCGAGATAGAAACGCGAGCTTGGACCATTTCCAAAGGAACCACAGCTTCTGTCGCCGCTGGAAAAATCCATTCAGATCTCGAAAAGGGCTTTATCCGCGCTGAAGTGGTAAGCTACGAGGATATGATAGCATACTCAGGAAGAGCGCGCGCGCGCGAAGCGGGAAAAGCCCGATCGGAAGGACGAGACTACATCGTCCAAGATGGCGACGTAATCTTGTTCTTCCATCACTAGGCAAGAGGTCTAATCAACGCGGCTTTTTCTTAAACAATGGACCCTGGACTGTAAAAGAGATCAAATCACTATCCTTCCTTGTCTCTACAAATGTGAATCCCATTGAGCTAAGTGTGTTTTTTAAATCACCAAGAGCGCCTTCAAGAATCCTCCCTGCCTGCTCAGACTTGTCCCCCCAAGTACAAGTAAAATGGTAGCATAAAGGAGCGTGCGAGACGTGGACTTGAAAGCCATCTCCCAGCCTCTTGAATGCGCGCTGAACTTCCTGAAAACCAAGGAGCACGAAATGAATAGTGGCATTAAGCAACTCATGTGACTTCCTCCTTGCATCAGACATCTTCTTCTCGCTGGATGAGTGTACAGCATCGGAGTCCGAATCAGATCCACTCTCCTCTTTTCTTTTTGTCGGTCTTACACTCAGAGAACTAGAACTTCCCATAGTTAACGGAACAGCTGCCGCTTCCGTTCTGCATGCGAACGCCTTAAGGTACACCAAGTTAGGCTCTGGTCTTACTGTAATCTCCCAATCTCTTAGGGAAGAAACCCATCTCTCGGACTGATCAGAGAATGACTCAACATGTATCCATTGTTTCTCCATAAGAATCCTGTGAACAGCTTCCCCAACTTGCTTTCCAGTGCAAAGCACTCTATCTCCTTCTTTCGAAATAGAGTATTGCTTGCTTGCTAACAGCATCAACAAATCTGTGAAATGGAAATTCGTACTAGGTACTGTCATATAATTTTTTCCTTTTAAAGCTTATGTTCCGTTAAATGCCGGAGCATTTTAGCTTTTTTGTGACTATATTTACAATAGACCTCTTGCATAATTCAAGAATCGACTTGCAGAATCAGCCGTGGACTCTAAAAGAGATCAACTTCCCTTGCTCCCTTGTCTCAGAAAATGTAAACCCTTCATTAAAAAGCCTCTTTTGCAAGTCCTGCTTAGCGTTTTCAAGCACCTTGTCTTGGCCACCTTGAGTACAAGTAAAAACGTAAGATAACGGGGTTTCTGAAACGGTGACTTGAAAGCCCGCCCCAAGCTTACTGAATACCTGTTTAATATCTCTAGCCCCACGAAGCCGTCCATGTGTAATCCCATCAAACTGCATACGTTGGGCCTCTTGATAAGACACCTTCATCTCGTCGAATTGTTGCGTCACTTGTACAAGACTTGCTTCCTTCCCTTTTCTTTTCAAAGGTTCTACCCCCCCCATACACGTATCTCTACTTTCAGAATCATTGGGAGTAACCCGTAAGAAATGCATGGTTTCATTTTCCTCCAAGGAAACAAGAAACTGGATCCCCAATGTTTGTTGTGCCTCTTTTTGAATAGGCTCCAAGACAGCCCTGCTAGCTTCTTTAGATAACTCACCAAACAACCTAACCAAGAAAGAACCTGCTACGATTATACACTCCTCTGCCAAGGAGTTCTTCACTAAAAAAGAAGCCACATGAGCGTGCTGAGTAGAAAATGCTATCAAATGTTTACTATTGGGCCACGATTTTATTGCACTTGAAGATAACTTTATATAATCAGGAAATGCCTTGCTTGAAGAAAGACTCCAATCAGTGACTGGAAAGGCGGCCGCTTCTACCCTTAGTTCCGCTTCAACAAGATTCGCCATGCAACGAGTAGCCTTGACTGTAATCTCTCGATCCTTGAGGGGAGAAATCCAAACATCACAAAATCCTGATTGATTGAGCAAGCGCTGATATCCCTGAGACGCAAGAATCCCAGCAATGAGATCCCCAACACCTTCTCCTTTGCAACACCATTCTGAACCTGCCGAAACAATGAAATAGCCCATCTCTGATAACTGTGTCGTCAAATGGACCAACCTAAATGGCGAACTCGTCACTGTCATATCATCCTTTCCCAGTAAAGCTTTTTAAAGGCCTGAGATTCTAGCCGTTGTGGGGACTATTTCACAAGGATTGATGTGCTCCATGGATTATAAATACCTACTCTCCTCTTGACCCAGGCTCACATTCGCCGTATCCTTAAAACATGGCTGAAAAGACCGAAAAGGCAACCCCAAAAAAAATCAAAGATGCCCGGAAAAAAGGGCAAATTGCCAAAGCGCAAGACATGCCCGCCTCTTTGACGTTCATCACATCGATTATGGGAACGCTCGCTGCGGCTGGCTATATTTATAACAATCTAACGAGCTTTCTTCTACTTATGTTCCGAGAGGCTGCCGAAACAGGCCCTGATACGCAGGAAAAAACGGCAGCCTTTTTCCTCATTGCCGCTCAGCTGATTTTAAGGACGAGCCTGCCCATTATGGCGATTGTCTGCTTTGTGGGAGTTTTGGTCAGTTTCCTCGTGCAAGGACCCGTCTTTTCCATGGAGGCCATGAAGTTTGATCTAAAAAAACTCAACCCCATCCAAGGAATTAAAAACAAATTCAAGCTTAAAGTCCTCGTCGAGCTCTTAAAATCGATTGCAAAAATTGCAGGAGCCGCCATCATCATCTACATCGTTATCCTATCCAGCCTTCCCCAAATCATTGCGACGGTCATGATGCCCATTGTCGGCGCAGCAACAGTAGTCCACGACTTTCTTTTCACCGCGGTACTTCGGGTAGGCATTTTTTTCCTTCTCGTCGGTCTTTTTGACCTCGCCTTTCAAAGGAAAAATTTTGCCAAAGAAATGAAGATGGAAAAATTTGAGATTAAGCAGGAGTATAAGGACACCGAAGGAGATCCGATGATTAAAGGCAAAAGAAGGGAACTCTTTCGAGAGATTGCCTACCAAGAGGGTCCTCGAGCCGCAAGAAGAGCAAGAGCCATCATCACCAATCCCACCCACATCGCGGTTGCTTTGAAATACAATCCACCAGAGGAAGTGGCTCCTATTATCTTAACAATGGGCACCGGATATGTCGCAGATGCAATCATAAAAATAGGGCTCGAAAACAATATCCCGATCATGCGAAATGTAGATTTAGCAAGAGAACTATACAGTAAAGGCAAGATATCCGATTATGTACCCGAAGAAACCTATGAAGCTGTGGCTGAAATCTTAAAATGGATCGACTCCTTAGAGGAAAACCCCGATGTCAACCTGGAACTATTTAGATGAATAAATTTCTAGACAACCTCGCCCGCGTTCTGGGCGGCGATCGAGCCTTAAACGTCATCACTCGATCCAGCGATTTGATCTTAGCCGGCGTTGTGATCTCAATCATCATGATGCTGATCTTCCCCGTATCGCCTCACATGATCGACGTCCTCATTGCCATTAACTTGACCGCATCCGTTTCCCTTCTTTTTGTCGCTATCTACATTCAAAAGGCCGTCCAGCTTTCGATGTTCCCCTCCCTGCTTCTTCTCACAACGCTCTACCGACTGGGCGTCAACATCTCCTCAACGCGCCAGATTCTTCTTCACGCAAACGCCGGTAAAATCATCTTTGCCTTCGGTAATTTCGTTGTCGGAGGCAACTATGTTGTTGGAGGCGTCGTCTTTTTAATCATCACAATCGTCCAGTTCATCGTCGTCGTCAAAGGAGCGGAGAGAGTGGCCGAAGTAGCCGCCCGCTTTACTCTAGATGCGATGCCAGGCAAACAGATGTCCATCGATGCAGATCTTCGCGCAGGCACCATCGACCAACAACAGGCCAGAGAGCTTCGACTCGGCTTGACCAAAGAAAGCCAGCTCTACGGTGCCATGGATGGCGCCATGAAGTTCGTGAAAGGGGATGCCATTGCAGGCATTGTCATTACTGCCATCAACGTCATCGGAGGACTCATTATTGGAGTCGTCATGCACGGAATGACTCTTGCTCAATCGGCTAAAATTTACTCCCTTCTTTCCATCGGAGACGGCCTCGTCTCACAAATCCCCGCTCTCATGGTCGCTATCACAGCGGGTATCGTCACTACGCGCGTTTCCAGCGAGAGAAAAGACGCCCACTTAGGAAAGGAAATTTCTGAACAGCTCCTCAAACAACCTAAAGCACTCATGATCTCTGGCGGACTCCTTCTTCTCATGGCCTGGGTTCCCGGCTTCCCCGCATGGCCCTTCCTTATTTTGTCCGTCTTTGTCGGCCTACTTGGCTATCTTTTCTGGTATAATTCCAAACGGGTGGCCGCTAAAGCTGTCGCCGGCATCAGCGCCATGGACACAGGCATTCCGGGCCACGCTGTTTCAGGGGGCATTTCTGAGGATTACGCTCTAACCCTCCCGATTGTCCTCGAAGTAGGCTCAGCCATCTCCCTTCTCATCCGAAGAGATAAGCAAGGGTTGACCTTCATCGATCAAATGATCCCCAAAATGCGCCACGCCCTTTACCAAGATCTCGGGGTCCGCTTTCCCGGCGTACATGTAAGAACTGAATCACCAACCCTAGAAACTAATGAATATGCGATCCACCTCAATGAGGTTCCCATCGCCCGGGGAAAAATTATCCTCAAACACCTCCTTACAAATGAAACGGACGAAACCCTCCGCCGCTACAACATTCCTTTCATCACCTCACCAAGCTCTTTGGGTATGCCTGCGCTTTGGGTCGATGAAAAATATGAAGAGATCTTAAAACGCGCCTCCATCCGGTACTGGACTGGCCTTGAGGTCATTATCCTCCACCTTTCTAAATTTTATCAAAAATATGCCAATGAGTTCATTGGCATCCAAGAAGTGCGAGCCATCCTCGAATTTGTCGAAAAGTCCTTTCCCGACCTCATCAAGGAAGTCACAAGGCTTGTTCCATTGCAAAAACTCACCGAAATTCTTCGCCGCTTAGTCCAAGAACAAATCTCTATTAAAGATCTTCGAACGATCCTAGAAGCTCTCAGCGAGTGGGCCCAAACAGAAAAAGATACCGTGCTTCTCACAGAATATATCCGCTCCTCCTTAAAACGCTTCATCAGCTACAAATACTCGCTCGGCCAGTCCGTTTTATCGGTGTATCTCCTCGACCCAGAGATCGAAGATATGGTTCGGGGCGCCATTAAACAAACATCGGCTGGTTCTTACCTTGCCTTGGATCCAGATTCTGTCCAACTCATCCTCCACTCCATGAGAAACACCATCCGCCCTACTCCAGCAGGAGGACAACCCCCCGTTCTCCTTACAGCCATTGATGTGAGAAGGTTCGTGCGCAAGCTCATCGAAGGAGAATTCCCCGATCTTGCCGTAGTGTCTTACCAAGAAATTGTGCCAGAGATTAAAATTCAGCCGCTGGGAAGGGTTCAACTAACGTAGAATGAGCGATATACATATTTCCAGCGCCTTTCCCATCTCAAAGCAAGGGCTTCAGGAGATCCGTAAAGAGATCGCTGAAGAAAGGGCGATGCAAATTGAAAGCAGCGAAGATCTTCAGCAGTATTTTGAAGTGGCCACATTTAACCCTCTGGAACAAGCTCAAAAATTTAGGAATTTAAAAGAGCTCCATGCTTCGAGACAAAGGCCAGCCCAAGAATCGGAAGAAGTCGAAGAAAAGATTCTGGATGTAGAAAGCATCGATGAGACTGCTGAGCGCTTTCACAAGATGAACTCGGAGCTCAATCCCAAAACTCTTCGCATCCTCAGATCCCGTCTCTCAAATTCCGACACTTCTTCAGATATTTTACAAAAAGTAGACTCCGTTTACAAAGAGGCGGCCCTTGCGGATGAAGCGATCGAGTTTCTTTATGAAACAACGGAAGCGGAGCTTCAGGCAGCGACTGCCGAAGCAAAAGAAAGGCTCCGTAAGGAGAAGGGAAAAGAGATCCGGGCCGGAAGAAATATGGGTGCGCAAGCCCGGGAATTTTCCACTAAAGGACTGGGCTCACCAGAGAGTCTAAGAGAGCTATATCGTAGCATCATCTCAGACCCGCGAGAGCCGCTCAAACTCTTTGATGAGCTGGCAGAGAAATTCCGATATGCCAATCTCAAAATGGCCATCCAATTTATGCTCCACTCTTTAGGCAGCGATCTCAAAGCGAAGGGCCCATCTATTTCTAGAGGAGAACTAAAACGGCTTCTCGATGAGACGCGCTCCATGCAAGGCATTTTGGGTGTATTTCGCTTTTTCCAGTCGAGAATGAGACTCATCCAGAGGGAGTTTGCTTCGTACGATCTATTGGTCCCAGATAAACTCGATTTTGAAATGCTCGCCAGAATCTTTGTCAAGCTGCTAGCAGAAAGATTTATGAGCCCAGATAAAATTGTCCACACTGCGAAAATCATGGGAATTGTTGAAGAGGTGGCGGCCCAAATCGTGATCTTCTCGCAAATGCGGGATGCGATCAAACAGATCGCGCCGAAATACTTTCGAAATCCAAGACATAAAGAGGAAGTATTTAAAGCCTTTATCGACACCATCGAAAAGTTGGAAGATCTTCTGGAAGAAGAGGAGGAAAAGGAAAAATGATCACCCAACTCGAAGAGCTCTTACAAGGGCTTGGTAAGTTTTTACACCTCGATCTCTATCTGGATCAATACGGCGCCTGTACGATCCAGATCCATTCAACGATCCGAGTGCAACTGCAGCTCGATAGCACACAAGAAAACCTGTGGCTTTTTTCCCTGCTGACCGAAACACCTCCGGGGAAATTTCGAGAAAACATTTTAAAACACGCGCTGCAAACCAATGCGCGGCCCGACCCTTGTCCCGGCATCTTAGGCTACATCCTCCCAACCAATCAGCTCGCTTTATTTCATAAATTCCCCATTCACATTCTCAACGGAGAAAGGCTCGCTGGGATTCTCGGCGCCTTTGTAGAAATGGCAGAAAGCTGGCAAAAAGCCATCGCCAGCGGGCAAAGCGGACCCGCTCCCGAGCCAGGCTCTCGTGAAAATTGAAGAACATTGGAAGCGGATCGGAAAATTTCCCCATCACGGCATTTGTGTGCAGCTCTCTTCTCTGCGCACTCAAAATAGCTCTGGGATCGGTGAATTTTTAGATCTCATTCCGCTCATCGATTGGTGTACAAATCACCATTTAGACATCCTGCAACTCCTGCCCATCAACGACAGCGGTTTGGATCCCAGTCCCTATAACCCCCAAAGTTCCATGGCCCTCGACCCAGCCTACCTTTCTCTTTACGAGCTTGGGCTTCCTATCGACCCGTTTAAAAAGCTCACTCAAACTCCGCGCACCTCAAAAGAGGAGGTTCTCAAACAAAAACTCCCAGTACTCAAAAAGCTCTTTCTTGACTCTGGCAGTCCTGACTACAAGTCTTTTACGGAAAAACACCGCGCATGGCTCATACCTTACATACAATTTAAAGCAATGAAAGAACTGACTGGAGGAGCATCCTGGAAATCCTGGCCAAAGACACTTCCCCCTTTCTCTGAAGGGACTCTCCGCTTCTATATTTTTTTGCAATACCACTCGTTTCGTCAAATGAAAAAAGTGCGCGCCCACGCTAAAAAACAGGGGGTGATGCTCATGGGAGATCTTCAGATTCTTCTAAGTCCTGATAGCGTCGATGTGTGGGACCGCAGGGCTCTTTTCAATCTCGAGCTTTCTATGGGAACGCCCCCTGACTTCTACAACCCAAGAGGACAAAATTGGGGGTTTCCTCTGATGAATCGCAAAGCGATGAAAAAAGATCATTTTTCCTGGTGGAAAGAGCGGCTAGACATCCTAGGAAATTTTTTCGACATCTATCGGATTGACCATGTGCTCGGCCTCTTTCGCGCCTGGGGCATTGAACAGGACAAAGACCCGAAGGATGGTTCTTTCTTCCCGAAAAAACGAAGCCTGTGGGCAGAATATGGGAAAGAAGCCCTAGAGGCCATGCTAGACAGCTCCCCTCTTTTTCCCATTGTAGAGGACCTAGGCATCTTGTGTCCCGAGATTGAAACAACATTAAAAAAACTAAAAATCCCCCGCACTTGTCTCATGTTACACATGCGTACAAGACAAGGGACAGGGAAGTATATCCCCTTCAGCCACTATCGGCCCCATAGCCTATGCACCCTTTCCACTCATGATTCCCCGACTGTAGATCTTTGGTGGAAAATGTACCCGGAGGAAGCCTTCCTATTTTGCCAATTTATGAACCTCTCTTACGAGCCTTTGATCGACTGCGAAAAAAAACGAAAAATCTTACAAGCCGCACACCAAACCCCGAGCCTTTTTCACATCAACCTTTTACAAGAATATCTCTCTTTTTTTCCAGAGCTAGTGTGGCTGAATGCAGAAGATGAAAGAATCAATATGCCAGGAACCGTGCTTCCAACGAATTGGACCTACCGGTATAGACCTTTTCTTGAAGCCATGATCCATCATGAAGGGCTTTCTAAGCTTATGAAGGATCTGGGGCAATATACCGTGTAATCGCTGCAAAACTCTCTTTTACTCCTTCCCAACAGTGGGAGAGTCTAACATCAAGCGATGCACTATCCTCTTCAAAGCTTATAGAGTTACATTCATCTAAGCGTGTAATGGATCTCTCAAGCAAGGAGGTCAAGGAGTCATCATCGCAAAACTGTTTCCAGCTTTCTAGAAACTCCTTCAGAGATTCCAGCCTCTCACTCTCCTCTAGACCTGGATATGCCTGCTGCTGGAATGCCCATGGAGAATAATCCCGTGCAAATACAGAAGACCAGTTATTCATAGAGGCTTCCTCCGTTGTAATTCTCGGCATTTTATTACCTTTTGTTGTTATTGTCTTTGTGTTCGAGCAAATTTTCACGCAAGGACTCTCGGATTCCAGCCACTACTCTTGAATAATGGAAGTCTTTTAGAGCTATATGCGTATCTGGAGCAGTAAGCTCACCCGGCCGCCCTGCTGCATCATAAAACTTTAAAGGTAAAGTGGTTGCTGCAGCTGATATCCGTACATACGGATTTCTCTGCGAAAGATGAAGGGCTGCGAAATTGCCCGCCATAATCCTAACTTTCAGTGCTGCTTCGCCTTGGGGATGCACAACACCCTTTGGATATATTTTTTGAAACAACACTCCAAAAGATCTATCCGTTATAGAAACGGTGAAGTCTTCCGAGAACAGCTCGTCTGGAATGTCAAAAGACCTATGGAGGGCCTCTGCAATGGTTTGGCCGGCTTGTCGAATGTGTCCCTTTTGCAGTGATTTTTTGATTTTCGCATGACTAGAGTTCATCGCCCTCTTTAAAAAGGCTAGATAGGTCTTAAGCGTGGGAGTAGCAACTCCGACAACCTTACAGGGAGATCCACAATATTCCGGATGGCGTGGATCGAGTTGGCATACCGCAAATTCCTTTGCAATCTGCTTCGATCTTTCCTCGTTGAAATAAAGCAAAACCCTAGGGTCCAAACGTTCCAATCCCTCAGGTACGAAGATGCCTTGTTGCTTGGCAAGAGCCTGATAGTCTTTCGTAGAATAAGGACACCTATTTAAATGTGCTACTTCCAGTATCGGACTACCATAGAGATTATAATTTAGCTTTAGAGGCTCCTTCACTTCTTGTTCCAGTTTGGTTAGAAGATGAGAGAGTTCGACATGCACTTCATCCTGAGTAGAATTTCCAGGAATCTGTATCCCTTGAACAAGGGTCTTACATTTTTCCTTAAAATGTTCTAAATGAGACGGTAAGGTGACATAAATAGACCACTGTATATCGCGGCACTTAAATACTGCCTCATTGTTGGCTACTGAAACATCAGCAACAGGTTTCGGGGATAACCTAAAGGTAATTGCATTACTCATAACATTACTCAAATATTTTTATTATTTAATAAATATTATAATATATAATAAAATTAATTTTTAATAAAAAATGTAATAATTAATACCTATAATAACTGATGTATACAGAACGTAACTCAAAATTTGGATTTTCGAGTGCGCTCCGCGGACGAAGCCCGCAGAAAATAGCCAAAGTCGAGGGAAGAACGAGTTACAAAAAAGAATCTTGTTAAATTTTAAAAATAATATCATAATGCACCAAAACTTTTTCTAAGTAGGTAATGAGTATGCTTGCAAGTCTGGTTGAGAAGGCCATGAAATATGTATTAGTTTTTTTAATTCTTTTTACGTTGAATCTAGAAGCCAAGTTAAAAGATTATTTTAAAAAACCAATAAACAAGTCTGGTTCCCATACAATGAAGGGAATTGATTTCATCTACATGATTAATTTGGATCAGCGCCCAGAAAAATTTGAGCGCAGCCTCCAACAACTACATCCTTGGGGGATCAATCCCTATCGCTTTTCTGCAGTGAATGGTTGGGAGTTAAGTGTAGATACGATAACAGCCGTAGGGGTCAAATACAAGACAGGAATGACCCTAGGAAACATGCTGGCTACGTATTACGAGAAAGAAAATTGGAAAAACCCAGTCCACGAATACCCACACAAGAAAGGCCGCACCTATTTTTGTCACTGCATGTCGCTAGGGGCTATAGGCATCTGCTTAAGCCATCTTTCAGTCCTTCAAGACGCTTTCGACTCTGGTTATGAGACAATCTGGATTATGGAAGACGATATCGAAGTGATTAGTGACCCTCATATTTTAAGCAAATGGATTAAAAAACTCGACAAGGCTGTAGGCAAAGACGGGTGGGATATCTTATTCACTGACCGAGATACGAAAAATAACAACGGGCACTATGTCCCATGCACTAGCTGCGCCCTGAGACTTAATTTTACTCCATCCGATAAGAAGAAATTTGCCAAACGATACGAAGTAACTTCTGATATTAGATATATTGGAGCGCGTTTTGGCGCCTATTCTATGATTGTCAGAAGATCAGGAATGCAAAAATTGCTTCAATTCTTTAAGAAACACAACATATTTCTTCCTTACGACATGGATTTTATAATGCCTGATGACATTCAACTCTTTTCAGTCATCCACGATATCGTCTCTACCAAGCCTAACTCCCCTTCTGATAATGGGGGACCCAATTATGGGACCGAACGTGATTTACACATTGGTTTTTAGGCTACGCAACAATTGTCATTTTTGGACTATTTCGCTGGACTGGCAGTAGGAAATCGACTCTTTTCTTTTGTGTAAAAGTTTGAGGTTTACAAAAATAAAAAAAATACTTTATGATCGTAGGATCGCTCTGTTTTTGAAGAGGTTCCATGAAGCTGCTCCTATTTTTACTGACTGCCAAAATGCTCTTTGCGAACATTAACTGGCTTCCCCCGGAGGTGCTTTTTACTTCACCTGACCACGATGGCTCAACGCCCCAGGTTTTTTTTGATGAGGACCCTGACCAAATTGAAGTCGTCTTTCTAGCGGAAAAACCGGGAGAATCTCTCGTACTAAACAGTCATTTTGATGGAGAGACTTGGGAGGCAGGTGCCTTCCCTATTTATACCGCTGATGCTCCGCTGAATTCTTTGCGGCTCGGGCAAGATCATGCAAACCACAGAGCTATATTCTGGGTCAGCAAAGAGTCTGAATCTCTTTCTGTTTTGGGCGCCCAGTTTGGCAATAGCATTTGGGATGGCGCCATTGCCGTCGGCAACTCTTTGAGAACGCAGCAAACGCCCACATTGAACACCACGATCAGTAAAGCTGGCTCTCCCGTCTCCACCTGGCAAAATGACGAGGGCCAATTGGAAGGGTCAACTTTCAACGAAGGCTTTCCATCCGAGACTTATTTGTTGAGTGAAGAAGGGCGCGAAGTAACCAGGTCTTTAGTAGCGCCCAGCCTAGCCATTTACGATACGATAGAGGGAATTTTTGGTACTGTTTTTGATCCACTGGCTCCCCCCATACAACCAAAGAGCACCATCCTTTTCCCTCTTCCAGCTCAAAGTCTCTCTCTAGATGTAGACGGAGACCAAGAAAATCTGATGTTCTTATTTGTAGATAACCGATCTGGCTTTCTCATTGGGGCCCACTTTTTCAATAATTTTTGGACCTATCGCATTGTAGATCCAAACCGGCTCACTCGAACCAATGTGGCAACTGCCATAGCTTTTAATGGGGCAAGAGCAGCCGCTACTTGGGCGACAAATCCAGGTCACGTGTACGTCAATACATATGATAGCTCTTCTTGGGCCTTACCTATTATCCTTGATGTGGGAATGGCTCCGAGTCTTTTTATCCTCCCTGAAAACGGCCATGTCTTGACAGTCTGGATATCCATTAACTCCGTGACACAAAACCAGACGGTAAAAGTCAGTGAGTTTGACCTTACAAGCTGGTCATCTCCTATTACTTTATCAAATGAGGGAACAGAAATATCGAACCTTCAGGTTCGGTCCAATGGACTCGGAACATCAATCGTCTCTTGGTCGCGCAAGTTGAACGAATCCAGTAAAGCCACCATAGAAGTAGCGCGCGGATTTCTTCTAGACTTTAAGAAAGAAAGAAATTCTTGATAAAATCGAAACAAATCATATAATCTCGACTTTGTACATTTTTTGGACGAAGCTGCCGAGAGAGGCAAAATCCAGCTTAAGAAATTTCACAGGAAGGGTATATTTTACCCTTCCGAGAAAATTTATTATGCTGGGTGCAGCATCTCTCGACAGATGAGTTCAAAAAATGTACAAAGTCGAGATAATACTTTCTCCTGATTTTCTGGTAAAAAAATGTTTTTTCTGAAATGGATGGTCATTTTTTTTAGTGTACATGCCCTGCCTGCAGCAGTGCACTGGTCTCCCCCAGAGATCTTATTTTCTTCCACTGAGTACACTGTAGAGGCGCCTTATATTTTCTTTGATGAAATGCCCAACCAATTAGAGCTCGTTTGGCTAGTCTCCAAGGAAGGGCAATCCTCCCTCCTTAGTAGCCATTTTAATGGAACAACTTGGCTGAGGCCGACTACTCTTTACACCACAGCTGCCACCATCAGCTCGCTAAGCTTTGGACGAGGATGTGAAGAAACCAATGTCTTATGTTGGATCAGTTCCGAGTCCGTTTTGGCCGCTAAATATAGAAGGGGTATTTGGTGCAATACAATAACTCTGCCAAACGGTTTGGAAAACCAACAAAACACGCATTTAAGCACTGCAGTCAGCAAAACTGGCAACCCGCTCATCGCCTGGCAGGATAAAAATTGCCAGCTACAAGGAGTAACCCTCAACCAAGAAACGCCCTCCCCAGTGTACCACTTAAACAAAAATGGCCAAAAAGTGGTAAGCTCCTTGATGGGCCCAAACATTGCAATCTATAACACAGAAGATGGGGTATTTAGCGTGGATCCCCTTTCCTATCCGTCACTTATACAACATGCGCAGCTCTTTCCTCTTCCCGCTACACCGTTTTGCTTAAGCATAGACGGCTCTATTTTTTTATTTGAAGATCATCGCAGCCATTATCTCATTGGAGGCCACTGGAAAGAAGGGAAGTGGTTCTATCAAATCATAGATCCCGTTTCCAGGAACCGAATGAATGCTTGCGTGACAACAGGGGCTAATCAGGAGAACATCGCTTCGATATGGCAGACAACTACGGGCATGATTTATACGAGCTTATGGGATGGCGCTTCGTGGACTATTCCCAAGATGCAATATCACAAGGGAACTTGCCCTAGGATTTTGATCCTGTCATACAATCAGCATGTACTGGCAGCCTGGATATCGTGTGACCCCAACCTCAAAGAGGCAGTCGTCATGGTTAGCGAGTGGAGTTTCCCTCAGTGGACTAGCCCTATTTGCCTATCCCCTCCCGGAGAAGAGATATCAGATCTCCAAATCAGTGCCAATGAATTGGGGGATGTGGTTGCGGTTTGGACTCGCCAAATAAAAGAAACCCATCACGCCATGGTAGAGGTCGCGAGAGGTGTACTGTTTTAGAGTCCCTTAGAGAGCACGGAGGGCGCTTGCAATGGAGAGCCGCGCAACTTTAAAACTAGCAAAGTAGGAGGCAATCAAAGCGGCTAGCATACTTAAAGCAAGACTTACAAGAACCATGGGCCATTCAAAGGAAAAAGTAACGACGAATTCCTTTGTCTGTCCAGGTCCAGGGGGCATCATGAGTCCATTGTGGACAAAGAACGTTAGAATCGTATAAGCACCTAAAAGTCCAAGCAAGCTCCCCACAAAAGCAATCAGTCCCCCTTCCGTCAAAATCATCCGCATAATCTCCACTCTTGATTCCCCATTGGCTCGTAAATTCCCTATCTCTTGTTTTCTTTCTAAGATCGATGATGAGATGGAGTTAAAGATGCCCAAAAGGACGATGGAAAGGATAATGACTTGTACAACAGCAAATTGCGCTTTGAGCCAGTTGACAGAATTTTGGTAATAAATTTTGTCAAGAACATCAAAAGGAGTAGCTTCCAAATGGGGGAATGCAGTATGTAAAGAAGTGGCTACAGCTGGCCAATCCGCATCACTTCTCAAGCCCAATGAGACATGCTCAATCTTAGAGGTTTTTAGAAGCTTTTGCGCCTCTGGCAATTGGATGCGAAAAACTCTTCCATCAAAATCGCTAGATCCCGTGTGAAAAATTCCTGTGACGATAAAGTTGCCATTCTTCAAATACCCCTTATTTGAAGTGGCTGTAACTTTGACCGAATCTCCCGGCTTTACCTGCAGGGCATTAGCAAGGCCTTTTCCTAACAAAATCCCGCTGGGCTGGGAACGAAGCATCTCCCCTTCTTCCACATTGAGACTGTGGAAAAACTCTGCCTCTCTTTCAGCATGCACCCCTTGACCAGATCCCCCGATGGTCGTGTGGTTGCTTTTTAAAAGAGCAGAGAAACTCACTCTGGGAAACACATTTTCGACTCCCGCGACACTGTAAAGATAAGCCTCCAGTTCCTCGCCATTACCCATCCAGTGATCCATCGGCTTCTCGTAGACCATTTCCCGATATCCTAATGGGTGGATCTGCCCATACCCATAGTTGGAATGGATCGTATCGTATTTTAGTTCTTTTAATACCCCATTAATAAAACCATCAAACGCGAAAAGAGCACCTGTTCCTATGGCAATAGTAATCAGGATAGCAAAAGTTCTTCTAGGATTACGGAAAAGATTTTTCAAGCTAAGCCAAAACCACATTACCCCCTCCCTCTATTCGACCATCTACCAGATGTAGATTCATATCTCCAAAAGATTGAACCATAGAATCGTGTGTAGTCAAAATGACTGTTTTCCCGCGCTCGACAAACTCTTTTAGGATTTCCATAACGCCTTTACCATTTTTTTGGTCAAGACTTGCCGTCGGCTCATCTCCAATAATGACTTCAGGCTGTTTGGCAAGAGCCCTTGCAATAGCGACACGCTGCTTTTGTCCACCGCTGAGCTCAGAAGGTCTCTTTTTTCGATGCTCCCACAAACCAACAAGCTCGAGCGCCTCTTTGGTTCGAGCAGCAACCTCCTGTTTAGGAAGTGTTTGGCGAGTCAAAAAATACTGTATATTTTCTTCAGCAGTAAGAATGGGGAAAAGATGAAACTGCTGAAAAATAAACCCTACTTGATATCTCCTCACTCGATTTTTTTCCTTCTCACTCATTCGGCCTATTTCCTGCCCCAGTAAAAAAAGCTTTCCCTCTTGTACCGGCTCAATGAGCCCTAACAGATTGAGCAGTGTCGACTTGCCAGACCCTGAAGGCCCAGAGATCGTGACAAAACTTTTTTCTGGAATTTCAAAATCCATTCCTTGAATAGCAGCCACCTTCTCTTTTTCCAACGGATAGGAAAACTTCAGACCTATAGATTTGTATAGAATTTTTTCAGACAACAAACTAAAACCAAATAAATTTATGCAGATAATAATATAAGCTGTATTAAACAGCAAATATCAAGTTATTTTTTTATTTGATGTTACCCGCCTGGGAATGGACCAAAATCATCGATGAAAAGGGTAGTAGCCCCCAGATCTCCTGTGGAGACACGGACGCCTTTTTCAATGGGATCGACGTCAATGGTTAGTCGATTGTGCTTTGCTTCATATCTCGGGTTACTGAGCGTGACCGCGATATCGGAAAATTTGGGGGACATTGTCTCGTTCCCATGTATGGCACTGACGAGTCCTGCGTTAGGCTGTTCTTGGCGAAAGGTTTGCAAAAAAACATCTATAGAAACTTTGCCCGCCTTTCTTGCTGGTCGATCGGTGAAATAAGTAACCTCCTTACTGACGTTGTAAAGAGTCAGCATGTATCGATTTTTCATCATAGGTTTGCTCTCTAAATGCCCATCTTGGGCATTGAGGATAAACAGCATCTTATCATCTGGGGATAGATCTGTCATTTGAGCATAAGCATAGCTTCTTGCAATCGATTGATCACTCATAAGTGGTGTAGTCAGTAAGCTGCAGGCTAGTAGAAAAATCACATTCACTCCATTAGACCTCTTGTCTTTCTATATATGAGCCAAACGCCTTCTGTCAATAGACCTCTTCAACAAGAGCAAAAGCCCGAATGGGCGCTTCAGCGCCTTCTGCTATTTTGATGGGAATCAAGAAAACAAAAGATCCCTTGGGAGGTAGTTTAGAAAGATTCGTTAATCCTTCGACCACAATAAGCTCCTCTTGAAGGAGAATTTGATGCGCCTTTAGCTCTTTTTTATTGCCTGGATCGATCTCTAGAGTGTCGATCCCCACCCCTCGAACTTGCCGATCCACCAAAAGCGCCGCCGCCTTGCTCGATATTCCTGGGAAATGACACCCCTTCTTATCTTTGCTGCAAGATCTGTTGTCTTCAGCAAATCGATCCCATCCCGTATGGATGAGAACCATCGAACTTTCAGGGATAATCCCATACCTTTCTTCCCACTCAATAAGGTCCTCTTCCATCACAACGAAGTCTGAATTGTCACCCACTTTTTCTTCTAAATGAATGACGCAGGCAGGTGCCATGCACTGGCTGAGTGGAATCTCATCAATCCCCCTTCCCTCCTGATAGAAGTGAGACGGCGCATCCATGTGTGTGCCAATCCCAGAAGTCATGTGAATATCTTCCATCCATATCCCAGACTCACCTTCCCGAACCTTTTTGACAAAGACCCTTTTCTCATGGGAAACCGCAGCCCTGTCTGATAATGAAACAGTTAAATCAACAATTTTCAATTTCCAACCAATACTACGATCTAAAAGCTTTTCAGAAGGATCTTTTCGCCACTGGATCCTACCTATAGAATAGGAATAGCCCAGTACTATTAAATTATCAAAAATGATAATAATTAATAACAAAAGAAGATTTCATACTGTCTAGCAGGATTGATCTATCTAAGCTCAAGAAGGTTGTGGGCAGTATTTTCACCGAGGGAAGCACTCGAAAACCCCCAGTGCAGAAAAGGGCCAAAGTCCAGTTAAATAGTTTCCCTTATTACTTTATAGACACCCTCTTAGACTCGATCCACTGCGATCATGATACAAAGGCCTATGATGACAAGGAGGGAGCGTTGAAACATTTTCCGCGCCCACACCTTATCTTTATCCGTCCTAAACCCCTGAATAGCCAGCTTCAACCACATCAATGCTAAAAAACTAGCAACAACCAGGTAGCAGTATCCGACAAATCCAAACGCTGTAAGGAGCGAAATAAGGACAACAAAGCCAGCAACATAGACCAACATCTGTATTTTTGTAGCTTCGGCCCCTCTGACAATCGGGAGGACGGGGATAGAGGCAGCCCGGTATTCTTCAATGCGATACATGGCAATCGCAAAAAAGTGAGGCATTTGCCAACAAATGACAATCGCGAAAAGTAAAAAAGCGGCAAAATCAAACGAATGGCTAATAGCACAATAACCAGCAACCGGGGGAACAGCGCCAGCAATGCTTCCAATTTCTGTTCCATACACTGTTTTATGCTTCAAAAGAGAATAAAACAAGACATAAATCACAAATCCAATAAGCGCAATACAAGTTGCGAGTAAATTGGTGAAAAAAGCTAAAATGCTGCCGCCTAAAAACAGCAAAACAAAACCAAAATAAAGCGCTCGCTTTTCAGAAATTGCCTTGATAGCCAATGGTCTACGCCTTGTTCTAGGCATAAGTTGATCACTAAGGCGGTCGAGAAAATTATTAAGAACACATCCTGCAGCGACAATGAGACCTAACCCAACAAGCGTAATGCTTAGCAAAGGAAAGTCTAAAGATCCCTTAGTTGCGAGCAAACCTCCTGCTAAAGCGGTGATGGAATTGCCAAAAACAATGCCCGGTTTGGTTAACGAATAGTAATGCCGAAGAATTTTCACACGGTATCCTGAAGTTAGCTCAGCTTTATACATTTTTTGGACAAAACCGAGGTTAGGACAATATTTAGCTGATCAGCTCCTCAATTGTCCAGAAAGAAAAGAAATATCGAACGTGATTCAACAGTCTCTCTAGAGAGTACCTATGATTCCCATAACGCCAACAGCAATTAAATAAATGGCAACAACGAGATTTAAAAGTTCTGGGAAAATTAAGATTAAAATACCTGCTACCACAGCGACAATGGGAGCTACAATTGGATGAACCATAACAAACCTCTCTTTATTGTTGAGATATAGGAAACCTGGGAATATACACAAGACTCTACTTTGTACATTTTTTAGACAAAGAGGCTGGTGCTGTGTGAGAAAGGCTAATACCACTTGCGAGAAATAAATTCATAAATTAGGGCTGGGTAACGTGGCAGATTTGAATGGTCGTTTTGCAGCTCATGTTTTTAAACATGAGCAAGAAAGGATCGTTCAAAGATGACATGTTATACGGCCCTAATTTATGAATTTATTTCTCGCGAATGGTATAACTATCCGCCGTTTTTTTTCTTTGAGTTGATCGATTTGCTCCTGTACAAAAGCCGCTTTACCCCTCTCTTCTTCAGCAATTTGCAAGTGTCTTCTCGTTTCTAAAACCGCCCGCTGGTCGAACTGAAGATATTCAGCTTGATTTTCATGCCTGAGCGCTCTGGATTCATATCCCTTCTTCATGAGTTCCAGTTCTTGGATCTCTGCATCAATCTGCTGGACTTCTTCTGACTGTGAAATGGAAAATGCAGAAAAGCCCCAAAGCATGAAAAAAAAGGCAAATGTTATGACAAACATCCGTCCAATACGCATCCGACCTCCATCCATTTAGGAACTGTGAAAAAATCAATTAAACCATTGGATCGGCTGCAGCTTTGCCCAATCGAAATTTGGCCAAAATAACCTCCAAAAGCAACGAACCCTGAGTTATGCGGTCTAATGGTTTAGCTTACTTCTTAACAGCTCCTTAGTTTTCGGTATACACTCGACTTTGTACATTTTTTGCACTCAGCTGCCGAAAGTTTCCGTGTCCAAGCTAGTGGTGTGGCGCAGGATTAGGAACTCCCCTTCTACTAAATGCGCGACTTATAATGCTTACAGATTTAGGCAAATGCATAAAATTGAATGTATTCCCTTGAGTAGTCAAATTATGCTCGCCTTCAAATTGACCCAGTCCTCTACGTCCTTCCATCCATTCAGTTTCAAGGTAAACGTGACCTGCGCTCAAATCTGCGGCAGCTACTCCATTATTTATCAAATATTGATAAAAAGGATGAGCCTCTTTTGGGTAAACCACATTATAAATACAACGAGGAATGACAGTAATTAATCTAATTGGAAAAGTAATAACGCAGAGAAACATTTTAATAGCTACGTCTTTAACTTTTAAGGCTTTGTTGAAAAGCCCAGGCAAGAAGAAGTCTTGACAAAAGTTACCGAGAGTATCCGTTCTTACTGGAATTATTAATGACTCCAGCCAACTAATTCTTCTTTTATTGTCGCATAGACTTGAAACTGCTTGAAATTCCTCAACACTATTAAAATTTTTGACTAAAAGATCAGGGTTTCCCCCTTGTAAATATTCGGGACTTTTCTGAACTCTAATTGTATAACTCATAAGCACCCCTAAAGTTCTTCATAAGTTGGCTTCATACCGAAACATACTAAAGATTTTAAGCACTAGATACAACTTCATTTTTTTCACCTCGCGCTGAAGACGGGAGGTGAGTTACAAATTCTACAGCGTAGCGCTCACCCGTACGATTCCAATGTAAATTTCTTCCTAACAAGAACGCAGCTAAATTTTATAGCGATAAATTCATTTTTTTTATAGACTAAACCGCCTAGAAACCAAGGCAGTTCATGGTAGGGTAAGATGGTGATCGGTTCAATTTTTCCAGTTATTCAGGGCATTGAGTATGGCCTCGTGTCAGCTGAAGCTAAAAGACTAGAAGATTCAGTCAGAGCCGGTGGAAACGGCTATGTTACAACAATGCTCCAGATATGGCAAGGATCTAAAGCATTAGGTTTTGCCGACAAAGCTAACGAAGCGGCAGGCCTTCCTCCCTTTTCTTGGGCTGGAAAGTCCATTATCTATTTACCCCCTGTCCTCTTAGCGATTTTAAAAAACAGTACGATGGTTCCGGAAAAAATTCGACCCGTTTTAACATTTTTTCAAAACCATCTTAGCTCCCTTTACCAAATAGCTGCCGTCGTATCTTCTATCTCTCTCTTATTCTTTGGCCAAACTTTTTTTGCTATTTCTTCCTTATTTATTTTAGGAATTGGGGTTATGGACCGGAATGGATGGTTGCCTTATACACTCAGACAGTTTCTGCATCGATACAGCAAACCATTACTAATCGTAACGGGTGTAGTTTCCGGAGGATTACTTGACCGGACATTTGCAGTGCTTAACGCTCTTTCATGGTGTGTAAACACATATTTTTCTCGAAAGGGCAATCTACGTGAAGGCTTTGCTTTGCAAGAAAATCTAACCCCTCAGAAAGTAGCTGATGTTCTTAGCAGAAAAGTCGGCGTTAAAATAAACCCAAGATTTATTCATTACAACCCCTTTCCGCCAATCCCCAATATTGACATTCAGTTCTTTATTGAAAAATTTGACCAAATCAACTGGAGACAGCACCTCCCTGCTTTACGTCAAAAATTAAGGCATGATATTCGTTTTATTGAACGACACAGAACTCCAGACCTGAAAACCGATCAAGAAATTATTGACATCACAAGGCATTCACTTCAGACGTTTATTGGAGCGGTTAAAGAATGCCGTGTTCTTGAAGGAGAGCCTGCCGACTATGAGAAGTTACATAACTATCTCAAAATCATCGCGAAACATCTTGAAGGCCAAAATGATGAAACGATCCGAACGGATATTATCTTCCGCCTGGCGGTAGAAGGGGGAGAATATTGTGGGCCTGGGAAATTTGAAGTTGCTGAAAGCGTCTATGCACAAACAATTGGTGACAATCCCGATATCCCCTTTAAAGATAAAATCGTTTATTGCTTGCAAGATGAGCGGAATCTCTGGATACAGAAGTTTTATTCCACAGCCTTTACTCGAGGCGCTTCAGTTTCACGAATAGGACAAATTATCGACTGGCAAGATGTACATAATTACAACCTTTTTGTAAATCTCTATGGTGATGAGTTGGGTCTGCGGAAAGCCGCCGCTGATAATGATGATACAGCAATTATCGATCCTCTTATCAAATGGATAATTTCTCATAATTTCAAAGAGGTAATCCAAAAAATATTTTGGAATGACCACAGTCTAAGCGATCATACCCAAATATTAATCGACTCTATAGGTACTCCCAAACTTCCAAAACCTGAAGTCTACACTTTTTGGCAAAATTGGATTGAAAGGCAACAGATGGAAGCACAAAATAAGGAAGCGCTTAGACAAGAATTAACTTGGGGTAGGCTCTTCAATATGCCACTAGAAATTGGCGGAAAATTCACGCCTAAATCTGTCATTCTCATGCTTCTGGACATGGGTATTGTAGAAACCTACGCGATCACATAAGCGAAGCAGAACTTATTTTAAACAACTATATGCAGAGGAATAAACGTATGACCTCAAGAAAACCCTCCCTTTTGACTTTATTCCTCCTTATGCCTTTTGCTTCCATATCAGCTGTATTATTTACTCCCGCATTGCCTGAAATTGCAAAAGTGCTAGGAGTAAGCGATGGACAGGTTCAAGCCACGATGACCCTCTTTTTGCTTGGTTATGCTTTTGGCAATCTACCTTATGGCCCAATTGCAAAACGGTTTGGCAGAAAGCCTGCTATTTATCTTGGAGTAATAATTGCTATTTTAGGGTCGTTGCTCACTCTTTGGGCAGGAAGAAATCATTTTTTCGGTTTATTTTTAGCGGGACGATTTCTATCTGCTTTAGGCAGCAGTGTTGGAATGAAAATATCTTTTACAATCATTGCAGATGCCTTTGAGCAAACAGAAGCGACAAAAAAGCTCTCCCTTACAACGCTAGCTTTTGCAATGGCTCCAGGTATTGCTGTAGGGACAGGCGGAGTTCTCGCTACCCATTATGGATGGGAAAGCTGCTTTTATGCCTTGATCGTTTATAGCTGTATTGTTTTTACATTAAGTCTATTTCTTCCTGAGACAGCGCCTTATCTTGAAAAAGACGCCCTTGACCTCAAGAATATTAAAGAAACTTACAAACACAAATTAAAAAACAAAAAGATTATTTATTCCTCATTAATCATGGGTTGTGTGACATCTATCATGTATCTGTTTTCAACTTTAGCACCATTTTTAGGAATAAATAGAATTGGCCTTAATCCAGAAGAATACGGTTTTTTAAACTTTATTCCTCCTTTAGGATTGATTGCAGGTTCATTTGCTTCTCATTGGCTTGCTGCTCGTAGAGAAAAACTTGCCGTTATCCAATTAGGAGGAAAGATTGCGATCTTAGCAAGTATCGTTATGATCGTTTTCTTTGCCATGGGAAAAATCAATCTTTGGACCCTGTTTCTACCGATTCCATTTCTTTATTTTGGGACATCTCTTATTTTTAATAATGCGTCAAGCTTTGCAATGGGCCATATGCAAGACAAATCAAATGGCTCAGCTATCATGAGTTTTATCAATATGACACTTGCAACTGTAGCGATTCTTATAGCTCAATCGATAAATTCCCCAATCCCACTTCTCCTGCCTCTATTTTTCCTCTTCTTTGCATTTCTCTTGCTATTTTTGCAGAGGAGACTCAAAACATTGCACTAGGAGCATGGTTGTGAAAGACACAACTCAAAAAGAAAAATTTATTCAACTGCGCGCGAAGGGACTCTCGTTTGATAAACTATAGAAATAGGGTATTTTATACCCTATTCACCTTCAAATGAAAACTGTTAGATTTATTTTTTTCTTAATTCATAGAGAAAAAGCGTGGAGAAGAAAAAATGATTCTAACAGGCCGTGAAATCAAAAAAAACTACAGAAATGGAAGTATTGTTATCACTCCATTTAACGAAGTGAATTTGGAACCAAATTCTTATAAATTTCATCTTGGAGATACAATATCTCCTTATAATTGTGAATTGATTGACGCTTATAATTTAGACAAAAGGAGAAAAGTAGAAAAAATAAAAATCCCTGAAGAAGGTTATGTATTGCATCCCCGGAAATTTTATCTTGGGTGCACATTCGAATCAATGGGAAGCCACTTACATGCTTGTGAATTATATGCCCGTTTTTCAACTGGTTCAGCTGGAATATTTATCCAAACAAGCGCACCTCTTGGCCACACAGGGGCGATCATTCCCTGGACGTTGGAAATTGTTGTTCTGCAATCTATTCGAATTTATGTAGGAATGCCAATTGGAAAAATTTGCTTCTGGAAGAATTTTGGAGAACCCGATGTTTACACCGGACGCTATAGCAACTCCAAAACAATGTTATACTCTCTTTTAACGAGAAATAACCCATGATACTAACTGGAAAACAAATAACAAAAGAAGTTCACAAAAAACGGATTATTATTGATCCATTTGATGAAAATTGCGTAAATCCGAATAGCTATAATTTCACTCTTTCAAATGAATTTCTGGTTTATGATCCTGGCGTAATCGATACAAAATACGAACACCCAACTCAAATTCTCAAAATGCTAAACGGTGAATTAATTTTACAGCCTTGGAAATTGTATTTGGCCTCGACACGTGAAAAACTTGGAAGCGATTATTTTGCTCCAACTTATGCCGCCCGTTCTTCAGTAGCCAGGTTGGGGATGTTTATCAATCTTTCTGCTCCTCTAGGTGATATTGGTTTCATTGGTCGTTGGACATTACAGCTTTTTGCAATCCACCCGATCCGCGTATACGAAGGTATGAAGATCGGTCAGATGATGTTTTGGCATCCTCAAGGAGATCGTACCATTTATGATGGTAAATACCAGGGTTCAAATGGTCCTATGAAATCCCAAATTTATAAGGACGTAAATACCTCAAACCGCAGAGAATATGAGGAACTTTTATGCTAAATAATAAAATTTTGAAGTATTGTTTGATTGCTCCATCTGGATCTGGAAAATCAACTGTAGCGAAATTAATATGCAATGCCTTTGAAGAAAATGATGTGCGCTGCGAAATACTGAAGATAGCCCAGCCATTGTATGAAATTCAAAAAATATATTATCGGTTTGCTCAAATCAAAATTAAACGCGACCAACAAAACAACTATTTAATGGAAACAATTGCAAATAATTTACGAAAATTAAACCCATCTTCTCTGATTGAATGTTTTTTAAAAAGATATACTTTGATTAATGCGCCGGTTGTTATAAATGATGATTTACGAGATATAGAGATCGATTGGCCTGTTTTAATAAATCTGAATTTTAAAATGGTATTCATTTCTACATCTGTAAATATTAGAAAATTTCGCTTATCAAAGAGAGGCGACTTTTCTGTTTCGGCAACAAGTGAACTAGATGTTAACTTTTTAAAGATGAAGCCGGAAATCATTTTGGAGAACAATGAGGGCCTTGGGGAACTCCAAAGAAAAGTCCGTGCGATGATTGCTGAAGATGTTCGTCATGCTGCAGACACTCTCCAAATTTTTGAAAAAAGGACAGTCAATGATTCAAGCATATGGTAATAAGCAATCAATTATCTCTTTCATTTGGCGATTTTCAAAACCATATCGAGGAAAATTCTGCTGTTTATTGTCAGTCGCTTTCATTTGGGCAGCAGAGATGTCTATCCGTCCTTATACGTTAAAAGTTCTTTTGGACAGACTCGCTATTCCTTCCTCAGAGGGAAGCAGTTTACTGCCATCTCTTTTTTGGCCAGCCCTAGGCTATCTCGGATGTGAAGTCATGATCAACCTCATGTTTCGTTTTTATGACTATATCCGGATGTTTATCTATCCTTCATTGCAGATCGATATCATTCGAGAAACAACGACCTATGTACATGGTCATTCTCACAATTTTTTTATCAATAGGCTAGGAGGAAACATTGCAAATCAAATTAAAGAGCTTGCAACAGGAATCAAAGAGATTCTGCAAATTACAATTAATCGGTTTTTTTCGCATATTCTTGGAGTTCTTATTGCTTGCAGCGCGGTTTTGTGTATTCGACCTATTTTGGCTTTGATTGTTCTTTTATGGATCGCATTTTTTATTATTGCCACGGTGTATCTTTCTAAGAAGACGCAGAAGGTTTCCAAAAATACATCAAGAGCTAGGAATCAAACTGTTGGGAAAATCACCGATAGCATCATGAACATTTTAACTGTTAGGCTCTTTGCGCGTCACGGCTATGAAGCTTCCCGTCTCGAAGAACAATTGTCGGAGCAGGTTTATTGGGATAAAAAATTAGAATGGACGAATTTGAAAATCCGAGCCATTCAAGGAACTTCTATCCTGGCTATGATGGCTTTACTTCTTGCAGCTTTAATCCATGCAAGAATGCAAGGACTGGTAACAATCGGAGATTTCGGATTAATCCTGACCATAGGGATTAGTATTTCGGCAGCCATTCAAAATATCTCGCAGGATTTACTTATTTTCTCAGAACTAGTTGGAAAATGCAATGTATCGCTCCATTTGCTGGAAACACCTCATGAAATTGCCAATAAGCCTCATGCGCAACCTCTGACTGTATCGATTGGTGAAATCTCTTTTGAACAAGTCTCTTTTGGGTACAGAAAAGACGAGCCATTATTTCAAAAAATTTCGATCAAAATCGAAGGGGGAGAAAAAGTGGGGCTTGCCGGCTTTTCTGGAGCGGGGAAAAGTACGTTTGTTCATTTAATCATGCGTCTTTACGAACTACAACAAGGCAGAATTACTATCGATAGCCAACCCATTCATGAGGTGCTGCAAGAATCGCTCAGGGATAAAATTTCATTGATCCCGCAAGAGCCTTTGCTTTTCCATCGCTCCATTAAGGATAATATCTTGTATGGATGCCCGGGAGCTAGTGAAGAAAAATACATTGAAGCTTGTCAAAAAGCGCATGCGCTCGAGTTTATCCAAGCACTGCCTCAAGGTGCAGATACGATTGTAGGGGAACGGGGCATTCGGCTTTCCGGCGGTCAAAAACAGCGCGTTGCCATCGCTAGGGCTTTTTTAAAGAATGCTCCGATCTTGATTCTCGATGAAGCGACTTCATCGCTAGATTCCGCAAGTGAATGCGAAGTTCAAAGGAATCTTGAGGAACTTATGCAAAACAAGACTGTTCTGATTATTGCCCATCGTCTTTCAACGTTCCGTTCTGTAAACAGGATTCTCGTTTTTAAGAGTGGAACAATTATTGAAGACGGATCTCATCAACAGTTGTTGGCTTTACAAGGACACTATTCGAATCTTTGGAATATTCATCTTGGACCTTCAAGACAAGCGCATACTAGCGATCGATTCTGAAACCAGAAATGCCAATAATCAGGATAAGAATTTGCTTTGACTATAGGAAAAAAATTTTATGTGGTAAACTCTTTGCAAGATACTCTCAAGGTACATATGTCCCAAATCAATCAGTTTCTTCAAGACTTAAATAACCATTCCGATGCAGTAAAAAAATGCACTCGTCCCCTCAGTCATCTCGGAGTGACCTGTTTTTACTATGTTTCTATTAAGAACAATGGGGATCATTTTTTATTAACTGATTGTCCAAACGTTGATGAATATTACTACCAAGAAGAAATCTATTTTAAAGACCCCTACTTAAGGCACCCTGATAATTACCAATCTGGCTTTTTTTTCTTTGATACTCATAAAAAAGAAGAATTTGATCAATCGCTCGCTTATCTCTCACGCAACTTTCAAATATGCCCTCTTGTCGGTCTATGTAAAAAACAACAGGATTCAGTTGAATTCTTTGGATTTTGGGGCGACTCTGATAAATCGCCTAGTTTTGAACATATTTATTTAAACTATTCAAACTTGTTAAAGTCTTTTGCCATTCATTTCAAACAAGAATGTAGTTCCATTTTACAAGAATCCGTTGCTCCCTATCTTTCTTTGGAAAAACTCATTGGACCAGATCTCTTCAACTCCAAGCCCACCTCAATATCTAAAATCGATTCGAAATCGCTACAGCATTATTTAATCGAACTCGGTTTCGGTCACGAAGTGGTAAAGGCCGACTCTCTTTCTTTAAGAGAACGACAATGTATAAAGCTCCTTCTCCAGGGAAAATCCATGAAGGAAACCGCAGTGGTTTTAAACCTTTCGCCCAGAACAATTGAACACTATTTCGAAAACATTAAGAACAAATTCAACTGTCAATATAAGCATGAATTATTTGCCATCGCAGAAAAATTAATTGAATTGGAATTGCTATAATGATTTATTTAGAACAATTTGCATTTAAGTCCCCTAAATTACTCATTTTTTATCTCGGTGGTAATACGGAGAAAAGTCATATCGAAATGCATGATGTAGTATTTGTGATTGCAAAGACAGATGTTGAGGCTGCTGGAAAAATTAGGCAAGCGTGGTATGGAACGGAAAAATCTCTTCATGTCGATTCTTGGTTTGTAGCTGAGGAAGTAGACGGATTTAATATAAAAATTTCTAAAAATAGGAAGTCAAGCCAAACTCATCTCTATTTTGTGAATCTAGGATATTATAAAAACGGTATTTTTGGAGAAAATCACTTTATGACATTAGTTGTGGCCGGCTCAAAAATCGAGGCCATAGAAAAGGCGAATAAGAAATGTTATCAAGACTTGGAAATGCTTCATAGCGATAATGTATATGATTTAGACGACTGCATTCGAATAGACGAGGTTGATCATTCTTTTATCGAACTCGAATATAGAGGTTTGCCAAAAAAACCGATCATGCCTATCAATGGCTATCATAAACTGCGTCCCCATCCATCAAATTTTGAACTGTCGGATAAAAATCTCTAAGCCCTGCCTCCCCCCATGCCTTTGTATCGCTTAACACCCCCTCAGAATATTTTTGCAAAGCTTCTTTTTTCGCCATTCCCGAATCAATGTCTAGCAAAAGGATTTTTAATCTTTCAGCATGACATACTGCCCCAATCTGCATGCCTCCCCCAACACTCCAATGACCTATCCCCACTGCATCCCCAATGAAAATAATATTGTCTCCAGCAGTGGCTGCATCTGAAATCGTTTGTTGCAAAGGAAAAAGAGCAATCGGCATTCCATCTATGGATCCAAAAATTTCTAAGTTCTTGATGTTTTCAGTGGACAAATCGAGAGAAGCTGCAGCAAGTCTTCTAAACTCATCGTTGATCTCTTCTTGATTTTTCAATTTTGATGGGTCGATATCTGCGACGATCCATGTCTTACCACTCCCCTTTCTTCCCATGACCCCTGTTAGCATGATGAATGGCCCTCTTTCATATCTCCTGTGTTTAATCATCACTCCTCCGCTATCGATGCCAATCGCTCCGGACATCTGCATTCTGCTCTGCGACATAGGAAGCGATCGTATTCCCAAAAAATTCCGAGTTTTGCTATTAGCCCCCTCTGCTATAACGATTAAATCAGGCACTCCTATACCTTCAACAGCATAGCTATCGCCTCTCCTTTTTAATTTTATGCCTTCCCAATGACATTGCACATTAGGCAAAGATTGTAAATATGCCCTTAGAAGGGTTTCGAAAACTCTTGCTTCCATATTGACAACGGAAGGATAAGCCATCATTTCAACTCCGTTTTTGGGTAATTTTGAGGGATTCCCCTGCCTTACGCTATCATGTTTTTTCTCCCGCCGAATTCCATCAAGATTTATGTGGATCGATCCTCTATAAAGAGGCCGGGCCACCTTCTCAAGAAAAATCTTTTCCAGTTTCGTATCAATCGATGCTAATTCATCTACCAATGATTGTCTTGCAGCCCATTGGATATTTCTCGTATATTTATTTCTAATATCATAAGTATCTACGTAATACCCTGATTTGGCCAGAATCGCAGCAGCCACCATTCCGGTAGTTGACTGCCCCGAAACAACAGCATGTTTTTCTTTCTTTTTCGATTTGAGTGTTAAATTTGTGCAAAATATTGAGTATATTTTTTCGCATAGGAAATGAATATTTGGGTAATTTCTATGATTTTGTAGAAAAAATGGAATAATGATAATGGATGCGATGAAGTAGGTCGCGACCCGTCTTTTTTTTTTCATTTTATGAATGCAGCAATTTCTATAAGAATAAGAACGTGTATTATGGCTAAACACCTTTGTTTTATGTTTGAGAAATCCTATGTTTTTATTCAATTTCTGTGATAGACTTCTCTCTTGCCATCCTAAATTTTCGGCAAAAAATCAGAACGCCTCGTTGATACCAACTCAGAACAGCTAAAACTCGACGGTTTTGAAAGTACAGAGCCTGCAAAAGCAGAAACAAGACTCCTCTTTCAGTGGGTGGTAGCTGCCAGCTTAGCTCTTTACCCCTTTTATCAAGCGATGACAGATAAAATTTTGCAGAGGGATCGACTCCATGAAATAGAACCGGGGCGGTTTGCAATTTTTAACAACTTCCTCAAATTCTTGGACAGAAATACTACGGATGTAGTACATTCTCAAAACAAGAAAAAATGAGGCTTACAGATGGGGAAGCTTGGATTTGGTGAGCTAGAGCTATCAATCTTAAAGATCATTCGAGAATTAGGTAGAGCAACTGTTCGTGATATCTACAAAAGCCTTGGCAGTGAAGGGAGCTACACAACCATCATGACAGTCATGAGTCGAATGACTGATAAAGGTGAATTAATGAGAGAAAAAGAAGGCAAGCAGTACATCTATTGGGTAGACCCTCAGAACGACTCTCCTTCCAAAAATATTCTCCAACGTATCCAAGATAAAATTTTTGGCGGTAAATCAACAGCAATGGTTAGCTATTTATTGGAATCTGACCAGGAAATTTCCGATCAAGATCTAATGGAGATGGAAAAACTGATTCAGAAACGAAGAGCAGAGAAAAAACATGGATAAAGCCTCTTTTTTCATCTTGAATATTTTTCTAAACAGCTTTCTTGCATTTTTCACCGTGGTTGTCTTGATAGGTAGATGTTCACCTACCTCCTTCGTCGGCAGGTAAAAAAAACGGCTAAAAGCCCAGCGCCTCAGAAATAAGAGGGGGCGGGTTCCGTAAATAG